>Ga0302324_100001065_pt1 | contig 68087 bp, 51 predicted proteins | sample Palsa_T0_1_FD_201949 | JGI IMG/M metagenome (GOLD analysis project Ga0302324, IMG submission 201949) | Peat permafrost microbial communities from Stordalen Mire near Abisko, Sweden - Palsa_T0_1 | ecosystem: Environmental > Terrestrial > Soil > Palsa > Peat permafrost | place: Sweden: Abisko...
GTGTGCGCGAATCCGGAAATTATTCATGCCGAAGGCGAGCAGCGCGAAGAAGAAGGGTGCCTCTCCGTACCGGGATTTCGCGCGCACGTGGCGCGGCCGCAATATGTCACAATTCGCGCACACGACGCCACAGGCAAAGAATTCGAAATGCGCGGCGAAGGGTTGCTGGCGCGCGCGTTTTGCCACGAAATCGATCATCTCAATGGCGTTCTCTTCATCACGCATTTGAGCATGCTGAAACGCGACATGATCAAGCGCAAGATTCGCAAGCTGAAAAAAGCCGGCGAGTGGTAGGGCGGCGTGCCGCTCAGGATCATTTTTTGCGGCACCCCTGACTTTGCGCTACCTTCCCTGCGTCATCTTCTCGCACAATCCGATTTTAAAATCGCAGGCGTGGTCACGCAACCCGACCGGCCGCGCGGCCGCGGCCACGCCACATCCAGCTCTGCGGTAAAGGAAGCAGCGGTGTCCGCTGGAGTTTCCGTGTATCAGCCGGAAAAAATCAGATCGGACGAAGCGTTGCAGTATTTCCATCGAACTGCGCCGGATGCCGTGGTGATCATCGCCTACGGGCAAATTATTCCCCAGCGTCTAATCGAGATCCCGCGCCTTGGCTGGATCAATCTGCACGGCTCGTTGCTGCCGAAGTATCGCGGCGCAGCACCCATCCACCGGGCAATCATCAACGGCGAAACGAGCACGGGCCTGACCACGATGCGGATTGACGCGGGGCTTGATACCGGTCCAACTCTGCTGAAGTTTGAAACCGATGTGGGGCCGGACGAAACCGCGCCGCAACTGTATGCGCGGCTGTCCGAGGCGGGCGCGCCGCTGGTGGCCGAAACTTTGCGCGCACTCGAGCGCGGAACAATCGTTCCGGCGGCCCAGGATAATTCGCGGGCGACTTTTGCGCCGCCGCTACAGAAAGAGGAAGGCCGGATCGACTGGCCGCTGCCGGCGCAGCAAATCTACAACCGCATCCGCGGGTTGCAACCGTGGCCCGGGGCGTTCACATCATTCCGGGGAAAGAATTGCGCCATCTGGGGCCGGCCAATTTTAAAAGCCGGCATGGGAGCCAGCTTCGGAGCTTCACCCGCAGATGCAAAACACGCTCCGGGCGAAATTCTTGCAGGTGCCGGTAAGGTCTTCGTCGCTTGCGGCGACGGCACCGTGCTGCAACTTGAATTCGTGCAACTCGAAGGACGCAAACGCATCACGGCGCTGGAATTTGCAAATGGCGCCCGCCTGAAACCGGGCGACCAGTTCGGCAGTTAATCCTACAAAAAACAAATGTCTGTCAGCGTTGCCAGGAAGATTGCTTACGAAGTACTGCGGCGCGTGGAGGCGGAAGGCGCGTACGCGAGCGACGTGTTGCACAGCGAGCTAGGCGACCGCGTGCGGCAGGATGACGCAGCGCTCGCGACGGAGCTTACGCTCGGAGTGTTGCGCTGGCGCGGACTTCTGGATTTTTTGCTCGAACGCTCGCTGAAGAAATCCGTCGCGCGGCTTGATTTGCCGGTGGCGATCGCGTTGCGGATGGGTTTGTACCAGCTTCGATTCCTCGGGCGGATACCAGCACGGGCCGCGGTGAACGAGTCGGTGGAACTGGTAAAACGCGCGCGAAAGACTTCCGCGACTTCCTTAGTGAACGCGGTGCTGCGCCGGGCGACAGCGGAAGCGAAAGAACCGGCGGAAAAGTTTCTGCCAGCGGGCATTCCGCCGGCCGAGCGGCTGGGAATCGTGCATTCGCATCCGGCATGGCTGGTTGAACGCTGGCTCGCGCGCTTTGGTGAACTGGAAACGGCTTCCCTGCTGCAAGCCAACAACCGGACGCCGCGGCTGAGCTGTTCGGTGCATAACGCCAAGCGCCGCGACGATATTTTGAATAGCCTGCAAGAGTCGGGCTTGCGCCTGGAGCCCGGGCTTTTGTTAAACGGAGCGTTTGCGGTAAATGGCGGAAGCCCGACCCGGACAGAAGCGTTCCAACGGGGAGATATTTCAATTCAGGACGAAGCTTCGCAAGCGATTCCATTGCTACTCGACGTGCAGCCGGGAGATCGAGCTCTTGATTTGTGTGCTGCGCCGGGAGGAAAGACGCCAACGCTCGCGCGCAACGCCGGAAAGAATGGGCTGATCGTCGCCGCAGATCGTCACGCGCACCGGCTGCGAGCAATGCGCGAACAGTTCAAGCGGCTCGATCTGCGCGAAACACGGCTCGTCGAGCTGGACGCGGCGAAGACGCTTCCCTTTGCCATCGAGTTTGACCGCATTTTGGTGGATGCGCCATGCTCGGGAACTGGAACGCTCGCGCGGCATCCAGAAATCCGCTGGCGGCTGAGGCCCGAACAATTGCGCGAACTCCATCATTTGCAGTCCGGGCTGTTGGCTAGCGCGCTGAAGCAGCTTGCGCCGGGCGGGCGCCTGGTGTATTCCACCTGCTCGCTCGAAGTGGAAGAAAACGAGGACGTGGTAGCCGGGGTGCTTCGCAAATTTCCAGACGTGAGCCGCGTGCCAGCGAAAGAAGGGGCGCGCTCCATATCCACGCATCTCGCTCCCGGGGTCGATGCAAAGAGTTTATTCGACGAAATGGGGCAATTTCACGTGGAGCCCGGCGCGTATCAAACGGACGGATTCTTCGCTGCGCTGCTGGAGAAAAACGGAAAGGGTGAAAGATAGCAATACAGCGGGCAAAGAGCAGAGGCCGTGGCATGCCCGCCGTGTTAGGCTTCATAAACGGAGACCTGATCAATGACGTTGCGGGATCGCCTGCAGTGGGTGTTTCGGATGTCGCTGATCGTTTTTATTCTGGCGTCGGTGGCGTTCCTGAGCGCATTGATGGCGGTGCGGTTCGCAATTCAGGGCCGCGAGGTCGCCATGCCCGACGTGGTCGGGATGAAAGCGGTGCAAGCACAACAGACTTTGCGAGGACGCGGAGTAGGAATCAAAGTGGAAGACCGCATCTACAATGCACTCCCCGCGGATGTGGTGGTGCGGCAAAGCCCTGCACCGGGCTCGCGGGTGAAGACGGGACAGTACGCGCATGTGATGCTGAGTCTCGGCCCTCAGAAAGCCACAATTCCGGTGCTCGTGGAGCGTAGCCTGCGAGCTGCGCGCATCGAGCTGCTACGTAGCGGGCTGCAACTCGGAGAGATTTCCAGTGCCTATCTTCCTTTGGGGCAAGACGACACCGTAATCCGGCAAGAGCCCGCGCCCGGCACTTCTGATCTCACAAGCCCGCACATCGATTTGCTCGTTTCGCTGGGTCCAAGGCCCGCGGCATACGTCATGCCGGAGATGAGTGGACTTTCTCTCGCAGAAGCGGAATCAAAATTAGCCGACACCGGACTGAAAGTTTCGAAGCTTACATTTTCGCCGGTTCCCGGCACGCCGCACGGCACCGTAGAATCACAAAGCCCTGCGCGGGGCTCGCGGCTAGACTCGAACACTACGATCGAGCTGCAGCTTGCGGAGTAGCAGCGGCCGGGCTGTGTTAAAATCCGCGTGATCGCATGAGCTACGCACGCATCGAGATCGCGCCTTCCATTCTGGCTTCTAACTTTGCCCGTCTGGGCGAAGAAATTCACACCGTGGAACAAGCCGGCGCGGATGTGATTCACGTGGACGTGATGGACGGCCATTTTGTCCCCAATATTTCCATCGGCATCCCGGTGGTCGAGTCACTTCGCAAGGCAACCCGCTTGCCCCTGGATGTGCATCTGATGATCGAACGCCCCGAAGAGTACATCGAGGATTTTGTGCGGGCGGGCGCCACTCGCGTGCTGGTTCATCAGGAAGCTACGGTACATCTGGACCGCGCGCTGGCGATGATTCGCGAGCACGGAGCGGAGGCGGGTGCGGCAATTAATCCCGCTACTCCGGTGCTCATGCTGAGCGACGTCCTGGACAAGCTGGACACGGTGCTGGTGATGTCGGTAAACCCGGGATTCGGCGGCCAGAAATTCATTCGCGGCGCGCTGGAGAAAATTCGGCAGCTGAACCAGTGGCGTACGCGTTATAATGCCAGCTTCCGGATCGAGGTGGATGGGGGCGTCGATCTGGGAAATGTTGCCGAGCTTGCCCAGGCGGGGGCAAATACGTTTGTTGCGGGGTCATCGATTTTTCACGCGAGCGATCCAGCGGGAGCTACACGGCAGCTGCATAAGCTGGCCACCGAAGCTCTGAGCCACAAGGTTTGAGGAATTTAGCTAAAGACTGATTAGAGCGAGAACTGATTCCAAGGGTGTGATGGCAGCAAACTTCAGGCGAACACGTTATCTGGTAATTCTGATACTGGGTACTTCTCTCTTCCTGCAGGTGTGCCCGAGCGCGAGTGCGCAACAATCCGATCAGGGCGCGCCACAAACAGCGCCGGCCTCACAAGGCGCACCCGTTACGGCTCCGGCAGCGCAAGGCGCGCCGCAGACGGCACAGACGCCCAAGACAGCTCCAGTCAAGAAGGTGTCCCAAGCCACATCGAAAAAAGCTAAGAAAAAATCAGCCGCGAAACCAGTTCCGGACACCTCGTCAGAGCCTGACAAGGTGCTCTACGATCGCGCGCTGGTTGACATGAAGGCTGGCCGTTACACGGAGGGCCGTCTGGCCTTGCAGACCCTGATCAACACCTATCCGGATAGCGAGTACCTAGCGAAGGCCAAACTTTCGGTCGCGGATTCGTATTATAAAGAGGGAGGCACTTCGAGTACGACGCAAGCCATTTCCGAGTACAAAGATTTCATCACGTTTTTCCCCTTCCTTGACGAAGCCGCCTACGCGCAAATGCAGGTGGGTATGGCGCATTACCGCATGATGGAAAAGGCCGACCGGGATTCGACGCAGGCGCAAGCCGCCGAAGACGAATTCCAGGCATTCATCTTGAAGTATCCGCAAAGTCCTCTGGTGCCTAAGGCGGAGCAATATTTGCGCGACGTACAAGAGGTTCTGGGCGATGGCGAATTTAAAGTCGCCCGTTACTATTATTTGAAGGCGGATTACCGCGCGGCGACCGCGCGGCTGGTGGAAGTGACGGACCGTTATCCGCTCTATAGCCAGACCGATGAAGCCCTGTGGATGCTGGGCAGCGTTTATTCGCGCGCGAAGCTAGCCTCGAAGAACGAGGATGACAAAAATCACTGGGGTGATCTAGCCGCGAAATGCTATGACCGTATTCTTCAGGACTATCCTTTGTCCAAGCGGGGCGTCGATGCCCGGGCGCGCCTGACATCCATGGGCTTGCCGATTCCGTCGCCTGATCCTGAGGCACTCCAGCGAATGAAGAACGACCAATTGTGGGCGGAGCAGCACCATCAGAGCCTCTTGATCAAAGGTCCCATGGGGATGGTCAAAGGCAACCCTGACGTTTCAACGGCTGCGAGGCTGGGACAGCCGCAAATGAATCCGCCAAACGATGCAATTTCGGCAACGGACGTTTTGAAGCCTGGGGCAAAAGGTCCGTCTTTTACCGTCACGGGGACGACTGCGGAAGCGCCGGTAACCGATCCGGGCAACCAAGCAGCTCCGGTCGACGCGACGACTCAGCCGGTCGGAGCTCCCGCTACTTCCGGCAACAGCATGGGCCTGCAGATCATAACTTCTCCAGACGACCCCAGCCCTGCCTCCGACACGCCAGCGGCGACTCCCACTGCAAATGGCACGGCTATAGCGCCTTCGAGCGCGGTTCCCGTTCTCGCTCCTACTCCCGACTCAAGACCAGCGCCGGATAATTCCGGCACCCCGATGCCACCGCCACCAGCCGCGCCAGTAACGGCCACCGGTTCATCCAGGACGGGCGCTGCCGAATCCAACTCCACAGCGCCACCCCCAGCCAGCAGCGCGCCTGCTACAGGAGCCCCAGCATCCGCCCAAGCCCAGGGCGCACAGCCTAAAGCGGCGGACAGGGCTGATCCCAAGCAAGAGTCCACCAGCAAGAAAAAGAAGGGCATTAAGAAGATCATTCCCTGGTAACTGCCTGTTTACTCCCTGCTAACAACTCAAGCACGACTGTACTTCGAGTTTGTTGACGCCCGCGTTTGGGGATGCTGCAATACAAGATGAAAGGGGTGGGCGTGTCGCCGTCTGGGCCCGCCTCCAGGGGAAGACAGTGCCCAGAATTCTGGTTGCAGACGACAATTCCAATATCCAGAAAATGGTCGTGCTGGCGTTGGAGGAGCGCGGAGTTGATGTAGTGGCTGTGGGCAACGGCGAAGCTGCCGTCCGGCGCCTTCCCGACGTAAACCCCGATCTTGTGCTCGCGGATGTTTTCATGCCCGTGCGCAATGGCTACGAAGTCTGCGAGTTCATCAAGAAGGATACGCGATACGCGCATATCCCCGTCATTCTGCTAGTAGGCGCTTTCGATCCTCTAGACGAAAAAGAAGCACGGCGCGTGGGCGCTGACGGCGTTCTGAAGAAACCCTTCGTTCCACCGGATCCGCTGATTGCGATGGTGATGTCGGTATTGGAAAAGAATCCCCGGATTGCCGCGGAACTCGCAAAACAGAGAGAGATCATCGCCGAGCCGCCACCGCCGCCGGAAGTGATGGAAGTTCCTCTTCGCAGCGAACCCAAGCCCCTGCCTGACTTCCCCGAGCCGACGCCCGAGGAAGCCGCTCAGATTTATGGATTCGGAAAAGGCGTACGCGCCCTTGCCGGCGATGACGATGAAGACGAAGAAGAGGCAGAAGAAAAGCATACGCGAAAATCGAAAGCTTCGAAGGCTGCGAAAGAGCCCGTCGCAAAAGCGGACGTTGAAGAGGAAGATGAATTCAATAACGTCGCAACTGTAAGCGACTGGCGGCGCAATGCTGCGGATTTCGAAGTGCCAGAAAACGTCGCGCAGGATGCGCACGATCCTTTCGGCAGCGACGTCGAGTCAAATACTTTTCCTTCCGAGAAGGATGTTCCGCCTCGGCATATCCCAGGCTCGCGACTATCCGACGAGCAGGAAATATCGGGCGGCGAAGCGCTCCCGGTCACGGAACTTGCGAATGAGGCGGCCGAGATGCACGGTCACGCCGCGGATGAACTATCTGAAGGGATTATAGGCGCGGAATCCGAAGTGCAAGACGCGCCGCACACTTCTCACGCGATGTGGCTGCCGGATCCAACTCCTGACCAAGTGGCGCCACCGGCCGTAGTCAAAGAGGAAGCGCGAGACGAGGCAAAGCCGGCTGAAAAGGTGGAACCGAGTCCGAGCATCGCTGCAAGAGCTAATGATTGGATGGACATGATGGCGCCGCCTCCGTCCGAGTATCCCAATGGCGGATGGATGTCGAACCTGAGTGCACCTTCAGCGGAACCGGCCGCTTCACATGCAGAACCCGAGGCCAAGGAAGCCGAAAGACACTCGGAAGCCTCATCCGGCAATCACAGCGGCATCGCCGAGCCGGCTGGGCACGCCGAAGAAACATCGGAAGACGAGACAGCACACGGACACGGTTCCCGGTACGGCTCAAACTGGGATTCGGAGGATCGGTTTTTTGCCGATGCGCCTGAACCGGCTAAACCCTCCTATCACTTTCCATCTGAATCGCGAGAAGCAGAAAATCGAGCCGAAGAGCACGCACCTGCAGCTGCAGCGAGCAGTCCTTCCGATTTCGACAATAAGCTTATGGTCGCGCCGGCAGACTCCGAACGCGGAGATGAACACGGCTCGGACCGTACCGCCCCGGAACCTCTCTTAGTTGATGAGGATCACAGCAAACCTTCGGACTATTCGCCGCACCAGGAAGAGTCTTCTCCAACGCAGCATTTTCTGCCGGCTCCCGAAGAAGCGCAAAACGCGCAGTCAGACTCGGATTTGGAGCATTTAGATCCTTCCGTGTTTGAACCAGCAGTACCAGAGCCTGCAGTGGAAGAATTCAGCGAACGCATTCCGACTCTGCCGCCGCCGAATCGGGAAGCCCTTTCCGGGATCGCTTTCCTTATGCCGCCTCGAGTCCAAGTGGACGCGACGCCGAGTGAACCCAGCGCGGAAGCGGTGGATGCACTGGTGCAGAAAGTCCTGGAAAAGCTTCGGCCTCAACTTCAAGATCTCTTTTCGCAAGGCGTGAAACCGCTAGTCGAAAGTCTCGTTCACAGCGAACTTACGAAAAAAGACAGGTAAGCCGAGCTCGGCTCGCCAGTCTTCCCTTCTGTGGGAATTCCCAGTCGAGGTTTGCCACACTGCGGATTTCGCTCTGCAAAACTGTAGGGCGGTGGTGGGCGAATACGTTATCCTGATGCACCTTGCGCCGGCCACGTTCCATTAAATCCTTTAAGTTTCTGCTGCTTTTCCTGACCATCTTTCCGTTACGCAGCGCCTACGCCCAAGAAACCGTTTTCGACGTCCCCAGCGCTGACATCCTGGACAACGGAAAAGTGTACGGCGAACTGGACGGCACGGTCCGCCCAGTGAATCTTTTCGCGACTTTTACTCCTCGTGTGGTGGTTGGCATCGGGCACGGAATCGAAGTGGGGATGAACTTCGACGGGCTCAGCGCCCCCACTTTGGAACAATACGAAATTTCCCCGACGGTGAAATGGCGGGTTTGGAAAGCCAAGACGTCGGGATGGTCTTTTTTTGTTGGAGACGATCTGTTTTTTCCCGTATATCTTCGGACCTACAACGCGGGGAATTATGCCTACGCCACGCTCGCCAAGGAGTGGAAGCACGGCACGCGCATCACCGCGGGCGCGTACGACTTTACGCGCAACGTTGTCGCCAAAGCCAACCGCGCCGGCGGGCAGTTCACCTTCGAACAAACCCTCAACAAACGCTTCACGCTCGCAGCCGAGTGGTATACCGGCAATAATGCCGCGGGCTACGTGAATCCGGGCGCGATCGTAAAACTCACTTCCAAACTCACATTTTACGCGGCCTATCAAATCGGAAACGCCGGCGTAACCAACGGCAACCACCAGTTTCTCTGGGAATTTGGCTATAATTTTAATTAGTTGGGGATAACTCCGGCTACGCCGGCTGGCTCGACGGAAGGTTGTTCTTGCTAGCGGAGGTAGCCCCAGTTGTGCAGGCGATCGCTGTCTTCTTCCCAACGGTCCCCGATGTCCGTGCGGTAATACATGTTGGGAATCAAAACGTTTTTTATGCGGGAGTACACCTGCGCCTTGGCCTGCTTCATCGTCTGGCCGGTGCCGACGATGATGAGGATGACGCCGGAAGTTCCGGCGATGAGCCACTGGCCGTTGAGCTGTTTGACGTCCTCGATGTGGGTTTCGTCGGCGGGCGGCTTCTTAAACACGATTGCGGAATTCTTGGAGAATGCATCGAAAGTTTCGTCGTCATCGAAAGGAAACGGCGGAACTACGATCCGGACGCCGATCTGAAACCCGCTGCGGACTTTGAGTTTCGGATCCAAGCCGCTGGCAAGGTCCCAGAAGAATTGGCCGATCGGAGTGATCATTCCGGCTTGCTGGATGCTGATCGTGGGATAGCCGAAGCGCGCAGTGAACTCCAGCGGATAGATGCCGTTGTTATTCACGATGCAGTTCACGTCGATGTAGCCTACGTAACCTTCTTCGGCGAGCTTGGGCTCCATTTTCAAAAGCGTCTGATTGAAGAGATGGTTCGCACCACTCCAGAACATGGAGGTTCCCATCTCACCAGTGGGAGGCCCGATATCGCCGGGAAAAAGTTTCTTATGCTCGAAATTGATGTTGATGGGATAGATGAAAGTTTTGCCGTTGAAAAAAGCGCCGACAGCGACTTCGACGCCGATCATACGGCGCTGTAGCTGAAAGACCTTAATTTCGTCCGCGAAGGCTTTTTTGTAAGCTTCCAGCATCCGGATCACGTCCTGGCCATCATCTTCTTCGCCGACGAACAAGCGGCGCTTGACGTTCTGCGCTTCGCCGCTGGGCTTGATAACGTAGCGGCTGGGATTCTGGGTAACGTGCTCGATGGCGTCATCGAAGGATTCGAACTCGCCGTAAGGGATGATGTTGACTCCGGCTTTTTTTAGCTCTTCCTGGCCGAACGAACGGTCGTCTTCGAGCTTGTCACTGTATGCCGTGCCCCCGATTACAAGTTTCCCCTCCTTGCGCAGCGCCTGCGCTTTTTCGCCCTGGCCCAGCGTGTCGTCGAAAATGATGATGTCCGCCCAGTCTTTGTCCTTTTCCCAGTCCTTGGACTTGGCCACAAAGCCGTCGGCGATATCGCGTTCTTTTTTGTCGGCAATGAAATAGCGTACTTCGTGGCCCTCTTTCGAGATTTGCCAGGCGATATCGCTGATCAGGCCGGTTAAAGATACGAACAGAAAGTTCTTCTTGTCCATTTAGTCCCGTTCTTTCGGGGTGGGAATCTTAACACCCTCATCGCCTTTGTACGAAGACCCGCTGATGAATTTACGGTGTCATTTGACGCACGAAGCATCCGCCCCTAATATTGAGGATTCATTGCGCGCGATCTGGCAGGCCATGGTCGCTCTCCAGGCACGAGAGAACGTGGCGGCCTGGAATTGAATGTGCGAGGTCATCTTTAGGGAAGCGATGCCGAAAGAAATACCAAAGGCGTACGAGCCGCGGGAAATCGAAGAACGCTGGGCCAAAGCCTGGTTTGACGAGAAATTGTTTCGCGCGGAAAACTCCGGCGATGGCAGCGGAAGGATGTTCTCGACTGCGCTTCCGCCGCCCAACGTAACCGGCTCGATTCACATCGGCCACATGCTCGAGCACACGCAGATCGACATGCTCGTGCGCTGGCATCGCATGCGCGGCGAACGCACGCTATGGCTTCCGGGCATGGACCACGCCGGAATCGCCACCCAATTCGTCGTCGAGCGCATGCTCGACAAGGAAGGAATCAAGCGGCAGGATTTGGGCCGCGAAGAATTTGAGCGCCGCGTCTGGAAGTGGAAAGCGGAGAGCGGCGGCGTAATCAAGGAACAGATGATCCGCCTCGGCGCTTCCTGCGATTGGACGCGCGAGCGTTTCACCCTCGAACCCGCGCTTTACCGAGCCGTGCTCGAAGCTTTTCTGCGCCTCTATCGTGAAGGCCTAATTTATCGCGGACGTTATATGGTCAACTGGTGCCCGCGCTGCCTGACGGCCATCAGCGATCTCGAGGTGGTTCACAATGAGCGCGTCGGCAGTCTTTGGTACATCCGCTACCCTGTGGCCGGAACGAAAGAGCACGTTGTGGTTGCGACCACGCGCCCGGAAACGATGTTGGGCGATACCGCGGTCGCCGTACACCCGGACGACGAGCGCTACCAGCACCTGATCGGTAAAAAAGTTTTGCTGCCGCTCGCGAATCGCGAAATTCCAGTAATCGCGGACACTTCGGTGGACCGCGAATTCGGCACCGGCGCGGTGAAAATCACTCCGGCGCACGACCCGAACGACTTCGAGACCGGCAAGCGCCACAACCTGCCGCAAATCGACGTGATGACGGACGACGCGCACATGAACGAGGCTGCCGGCGCTTACGCCGGCCTTGAGCGTTTCGTCGCGCGGGCGCGGATCATTGCCGACCTTGAAAAATTGGGCTTGTTGGAAAAAATCTCCGAGCACACTCATTCCGTCGGCACCTGCGACCGCTGCAAAGCCATCGTCGAGCCGCGCGTTTCGACGCAATGGTTCATGAAAATGAAGCCGCTCGCTGGACCCGCGACAAAAGTTGTCCTGGACGGCTTGATTGAAGTTGTGCCGGACAACCAGCGCACCATTTTGCTGCAGTGGTTCGAAAATATTCGCGACTGGTGCATCTCGCGCCAGCTTTGGTGGGGCCATCGCATTCCGATATGGCATTGCGCCGATTGCAAAGAAATGGTCCCGGCGCTCGATTCGCGCGTCGAGATCGTCGAAGGCCACGCCCGCGCTGCCAGCCCACCCACAAAATGCCCGAAGTGCGGCGGCGCGAAGCTCATCCAGGACAAAGACGTCCTGGACACCTGGTTTAGCTCCGCGCTCTGGCCTTTTTCCACCCTCGGCTGGCCCGACGACACCGCAGACCTGCGCACGTATTACCCCACCAGCCTGCTGATTAGCGGCTACGATATTTTGTTTTTCTGGGACGCCCGCATGATCATGGTCGCCCTTCAACTGATGCGAGGTGCAGATCCACAAGAACGAATTCCCTTCAAACGCCTCTACCTGCATTCCCTCGTGCGCACGGCCGAAGGCGCAAAGATGTCCAAGACCAAGGGCACCGGAGTTGACCCACTCGGGCTGACAGAAAAATTCGGCACCGACGCACTGCGCTACATGCTCTCCAGCATGGCCGCGCCCGGCACCGACATCATCCTCAGCGAAGACCGCATCCTCGGCGCCCGCGCCTTCGCCAACAAAATCTGGAACGCCGCCCGCTTCCTTTTTATGAATCTGGAGAAAGCCGAAGCCTCGGCTGGTATCACGCTCGAAGAACTCGCCGCCCCCGAAATTCGCGAGAAGGCGCCCTACGCGATCCCCGGCGAAGACGGCCTTATCCACCGCTGGATTTTCTCGCGCCTTTCCGCCGTATCTGCGGAGGTCAGCGCCGCATTGCGGGATTTTCGCTTTCACGAAGCTTGCCAGACTATCTACCATTTCTTCTGGGGAGATTTCTGCGATTGGTACATCGAGTGGGTGAAGCCGCAATTATCGTCCGCCGACCGTGAAGTGTCCGTCGCCGCCTGGCGGAATATTTTTGCCGCACTGGAAGCTGCGCTTCGCCTGCTGCATCCGGTAATGCCCTTCCTCACCGAAGAACTGTGGCACCGATTGCCGCAGCCTGACGGCGCTCGCTCTATAGCGCTCGCCAAGTTCCCCGAGCCGCGGGCAAATTGGACGGACCCGGCAGCGGACAAACAAATTGCGACATTGCAGGAAATTATTACGGCAGCGCGAAACATCCGCGCCGAAATGAAAATCGATCAGAAGCGAAAGATTCCAGCGGATTTTTCCAGCAACGATGCCGCTATACGCAAGCTCGCGGAACAAAACGTCGAACCCCTTCTGCGGCTGGCAACCCTCTCCGCGCTGAACATTTCTTCCGACCGTCCGGATGGCGCCGGAGCCACCGTCCGCTCCACTTCTCAATTTGATTTACGCATCGCCTACGGCGAAGCCGTGGACAAAGACGTCGAAATCGCGCGCCTGCAAAAAGAGATCGACCGCCTGGCGAAAGACGTGGCGTCCAAGCAGACGCGCCTCGCCGACGAAACATTTACCAGCAAGGCTCCCGCCAAAATCGTGGACGACCTGCGCGCCACCCTGGCATCGCGCGAAATCGAGCACCAAAAGCTCCTAGACCGCCTCAATCAGCTTGGATGAGCGCGCGTCACCGCAAGATTATCTACTGTGAACAATGGCGGACGCTGAGGTCAGTTAAATTCCTTATTGCTCTCAAAAAAAGAATTCAAAGCCGCGCGTTGTTTCCAATCGACGTTCTTGCGCTTCGCGGATTATTTTTTGAATTTTGGCTTCCCAGCCCGTTCCGTGATGACCTCGAATTGGCAGCCAGCGCGGCCTGTGAGGAGGAACGCTTCCTGGTTGGAGTTTCTTGAAGGGCTTATCGTAAAATGCGGTGCCTGCCGGACACGCGGGGCCGCTAACGTAGGTTCCCGTGGCCCACATGGTTCCTTCAGGCTCCTGCGCGACTCCATCCGGTCCCGTTCCAGTGAGAACAAAAAACACCAGATCGCCGGTCGAACTATTCGCTGCGGCAATTTCTACCACGTCGCCTGAACTGATCGAACTTACGTTGTCGGCGGGATCCACGCCGTTCGCAATCGCCGCGGGGTCCTGGAGCGAAAGACTTAGGGGCGCCGTTTGTGCCGCGCAAAGATTATTTGCTCCCACTGTGACGGAACCTTGGACGCTGAAATTACTCTGAACTGTGACGTTGACGGATGAATTCCCTACTACACCTTCGTCATGTGTCGAGCCGTTATCAAATGTTCCCTGGTAATCCCCTGACATGGTATCGGAGGTCCCGTATTGAAAGATTGAAAAAGCTGCCGGCCCGCCTGCCCCGGTACCTGTCCACCCAGCACCGGTGTACGTAAATGTCCCATCCGCTGTGCCGTTGCACGGCGCGTAGTTCGAATTTGTAGTGAAGGTTTGGGTGGTCGAGTCCTCCTCGACGATATTCACTATCAGCGGATTATTCGGATCGCACCAATTCTGAAAAGTGATGGAACCGGGAGGGATGCCAAAACCTCCGTCAATTGAATCCAACGAATCGGTTGAACTCAAAACATTGGGCGAACCGAGAGTAGCAACCACACCCGGATTGGATGTGTCAAAAATGATGAAAAGGTTTTGCTCGCCAAGCGGCGCTGTCGATCCCGGAACTGCAGTGGTATACGGGGCAGCATTGGGTGATACGGCAGTGGATTGAATTACCCATTGCGACGGAGGCGTGGATGCGAAGGTCCAGGTTTCTATTTTCTGGCTAGCTGTTTCCCCGCCGGTTCCGCCGGTAAAACCGACAAACGCAGTATTCCCGCCGATGGTCTGCGGAATATTGATCGGCCAGCTGGTTGAAAACGTCGCGTTCACGGTGCTGTCAGTGATCGTCATAGCCAGGGTCGTCCCGTCGTAGGTGATGTGGACGGACATGGTATCTCCGCTGTTCAGAATCACCCCAGATGAAGTCATATCGGTGGCAGGAACCGTGGGCGAAGCACCGTTCGTATAAAGGCCGGTAGAGTCGTCGCCTTCTCCCTCGTTGTTATACAGGTCGTATTTGACGGCCACACTGTTGGAAATTCCGGCAGTTCCAGCGGTGCTGTCCGGGCCATATCCCAGTCCACCGCCGGCAGGCCCCAACGCGCTGGCGCCCGCTGAAGAGTTCTGAATCGTGAACGTAATGCCATCGGCCATTGCGTCGGAAAGTTGGAACGTAAAGTCTGTTATGAAATTGGTTATGTTAATCGGTGTTGTGCAGAAAGCGCTTCCAGCTTCATCCTGGCCGCCGTTCGTCAATTGGAGGCGGCTATCATCAAGGTCCGTCGACCCGTTAAATTTCATGCAGCCCGGCATTGAAAAGCCCATGCCGAAATTAATGGTGGCCGCATTTGGATTGATCGTGAAGGTCGCGGTCACGGCGGGACTGTCGCTTAGGCCTGGCGAGGATGCAATCGCCGTAATCGTTGTGGTCGAAGTAACGGAGATGGGCACCGTGTATTGCGTCGAGCTGTGCGTCGGCATAGTGCCGTTGGTTGTGTAATAGATGGTCGGGGTTGGGGAAGTGTCCGAAAGTTGGACGGATTGAGCCGAGCTGTAAGTACCGGCCGCGGGCGACACATCAGGCGGCGCGGCTTGGTCCTGAATGGTATAAGTCGCCGTGGAAACCGCACTCTGAAGGAAGCCTTCGCTGATCGCGATGGCATTGAATGTCGTGGTGTCGGTTACGGTCAACGGGCCGGTGTATAGGGTCGAGCCACTCGTGGGAGTACTGCCGTCGGTAGTGTAATAGATAGAGGCGCTCGGGCTTGTACTGCTCATCGTCACCTGGAGCCCAGCGCCATAAGACCCACCAGCCGGACTAAACACGGGCGGGACGGCTTGAGATTCTCCGCTTAACAATCCGAAGACATTCACTTGTTTTTGCGTGCCTACATACACTTTTCCGTTCGTGACGACCGGTACCACAAATTTCACTGCAGGTCCGAGTGTATCTCGCCCGCTAGTTAGATTGGACCCGTACAGAAGGTTGGAAACATTGGTCGCGTTATATGCGCGGAGAATTGCAGGGCCGCTGGAGGTGTATGCATCGGTTTCCACGGCCCAGACAATCCCATCGCTTGTTCCGTTGGACGACACTACCGGAGTAGAACCGGGGAAATTGCTCGACTCGGCCGACTTTGAAGTGGGAGATTGAGAAAGCATGTCATTCGTGAGCGAATAAGCTTCCAGGTGTCCGCCATTCCCCCACAGATAAATCTGACTGTTCCAATATGCCGGCATACTCCAAAGTCCGGCACCGCTTGATATGGACTGGATAATTTCGGGATCGCTGGTGCAGCCGTTGCAGTAGTGGCTGCCATCGCTGGTCATCTTGTCGCGATTCACTACATAAACTTCTCCCTGCTTCCCGCTCTGGATGAGGATATGCTCAAAAGGCGCCGTCGTTTGATCAGGCACCACAAGTACGCCGCCAGAGCCCAGGTCCTCATCGGCGCTGTCCAGCGAGCCTTGATTCCAGGGAGTGAAGTAATCCGTCGGAACGGGAACTCCATTCGTCAGACCTACACGTACGATACTGTCACCGTAGTCGATTGTTGTAGACGGAGGAGGCGCGGGGGTGGTGACCGTATCATCGCCGTTTCCAGTGGAAACGTAGATGTTTCCGGCGGCGTCGGCAGCAAGGCCCGAACCGGCGCCCCATATGCCGTTGCCTTTCCCATTTGGTGAAGTGCACCACACTCCGGTTTGGGCCAGAGTGGTTTTGTTGTAGCCCAGCAGCCAGCCATGCCAGGGCCCATTGTCTCCATGCGAGGAAAACCCGATATAAATGAACCCGTTAAGCAGAAGAAGACCAGGGCGTTGATTCGCCCACTGCGGGTTCAATGGCACCGTAGAGCCATTGCCATCGGGAGCCGTCCCCGGCACCGAAGCAGTCATCAATACCGGGCCTCCCAATTTCTCCGCACCCGTAGTGATGTCGATAGCGTGGAGCCGATAAATAATATTGCCGCTCTCTAATGTATTCACCACTACGTAGAGGGTATTCGTGGTGCGGTCAATCGTAGGCGTGCCGGTAATTCCTATCTCGGGATTAATGTCCTGCGTGCCGCCCACGTTGCTGGTCGAAAGTGTGGTCGCGCCGTTGATGAGAAAGCTTACCATCCAGAGCTGAGAACCGGTGTCGGCGTCGAATGCATACAAACTGTCATGCTCGGTAGCAACGTACAAAACGTTGTGAGTTCCGTTTCCCGGAATCACGAGAGCGGGCACGTACAACGGCTGTGCGTACACATAACCATCGACAGTCAGCGAAAATAATTTCCCGAAAGTCGTCGAGTTCACATTTGTCGGATTTAAGACGGTCTCCGCGGTATTCTGGCCCGTTCGAGCAGTATCGTAATGCTGGGTGAGGATGCTTGTTTGCGCGGACGAAGGCAACGAGATCAAGAGCACTGCAAGAACCAGAAGTACCGCGTTACGGGATATTATCGGAATGGGAAATCTCCTAAGGAACTCAACCATGAGAGGTCGTCTGGTAGCGAAACCTGAAGTAGGATGCCGTGGCATACAGAACTCGAGAACGGGTTTTGCGGAGCTACTGAAACTCGAGCGAAATTTCATATGCGCGAATGCCTCGGTCGGATTGGCTAAAGCGTGATCGACGCGTCACAGAACTACACAGATAGCAGTTGCACTTAGACGACCGAACGGGTTAGGGTGCTGCCTATGCAGGACCCGTAACCTTTGGCAACTAAAAGACTTGGCGAAGACGTGGCGGACCGCCCGTAATCATAGAGCGTTCAATAGGAACGGATTTGCCATTTTCTGGAAAATCGCAGCACAAATTCCTGATTGGATGGGATAACGGGCATATACAGTCCACCCGGGGGCGGCCGCCGTCCGGCTTGTGGCCGCGCCCCCGCTCAAGTATGCTTTCCGATTCCCTATGCCTACCAAGCGAATGGTTAATTTGCCGGGGACGACCGATCGGCGCATCGATGCACTGTTGACGCTGCTCACCGAGAATTCGACTATCGTGATCAGCGGCGAAAAGATTGCCAAAGAGATCGGCGTGACACGGCAGCAGGTTTGGCGCTGGGTACAAAAAATGCGCGAATTGGGCGTTCGCGTGAAGGGTCATGCGCGGACGGGCTATCACATCGAGCGCGCGCCGGACATTCTTGTCCCGCAGCTTCTGAGCCGACGGCTATTCGGCACGCCGTTCGCGCGGCGTATCTATCACTTCTTCAAAATTGACTCGACCAATACCGTGGCAATGCAACTCGGCGAACAGGGCGAACCACACGGCGCGCTGGTGCTGGCGGAAGAACAAACTGCAGGACGCGGGCGGGCGGGCCGCAAATGGATTTCAGAAAAATCTGCGGGAATCCATTGCAGCATTTTGATGCGCCCGCCGATTTCTCCGGCACACGCTCCCCTGCTAACGCTAGTGGCGGGCCTCGCCGCGCGGGACGCCGCAGCCGAAGAGCTTGATGTTCTTCCCGACATTCGCTGGCCAAATGATTTGCTCGTGCGGGGCCGGAAGTTTTCCGGCATCCTCACCGAGATGCACGCCGAACCGGACCGCATGCACTACGCGGTGATCGGAATCGGCATCAACGTCAACCAGACAAAAATGCCGACGGAACTCGCCGATTTTGCAACATCACTGCGCATGGAGACCGGGAAGGTTCATTCACGTCTCGAAGTCCTGATTCGGTTGCTGCGCCACCTTGACCGCTACTACAATCAATTTATCGCGGAAGGCGCTGGGCCGATCCTGCGCCGCTTCGCAGAAGTCTCCAGCTATTTTCAGGGGAAACGTGTGCGCATTACGACGCCTATAGAAGTTTTCACCGGCACGACCGCCGGGCTCGAATCCAGCGGAGTGCTGCGCGTGATGCGCGATGACGGCGGCGGAATCGAAAGCGTGCTATCCGGCGACGTCGCGGAGGCGTCCTAATGCTTCTCGCACTCGACGTTGGCAACACGAATACGGTGCTGGGCGTCTTCCGCACCACGCAGCTGGCGGCCCATTGGCGATTGACGACAGCACGAGATCAGACCATCGACGAGTACGGAATTTTAAGCCGCGAACTATTCACGCTGGCGGGACTCGATCCACGCGAAATCGGCGGAGTAATTATCAGTTCGGTTGTGCCGCCGCTGAATTCCACGCTGGCGGGCATGGCGGAACGGTACTTCGACAAGAAAGCTCTATTCGTCGAACCCGGAATTAAGACGGGTATGCCGGTGCACTACGACAATCCGCAAGAGGTAGGCGCGGACCGCATTGTAAATAGCGTGGCGGCATTCGAGAAATACGGCGGCCCGTGCATCGTCGTGGACTTCGGCACGGCGATTAACTTCGACGCTGTTTCGGCGCGCGGCGAATACATGGGCGGAGTGCTCGCACCGGGCATCGGAATTTCAGCCGAAGCCCTGTTCGCGCGTGCGGCAAGGCTGTTTCGCGTGGAGATCAAAGACCCGGGAAAAATCATCGGAACGAACACGGCGGCGTCCATGCAGGCCGGCCTTTTTTACGGGTATACCGATCTGGTTGACGGCATTCTGGAGCGCATGAAAAAAGCCATGGGAGCGAAGACGAAAGTGATCGCGACCGGCGGACAAGCAGCGCTGATCGGCACGGCGTCCCGCCACATCGAAACCATTGACGAATTTTTGACACTGGAAGGGCTGCGAATTATCTGGGAGCGGAACCAGGACGGCGCGAAGGAGCGAGGCGCCACTCAAAAACAGCCATCCGCTGCGCCGCGCACCAAGAACTAAGTTTGTCGCGGCGTTTCAGAATATTTCGTAATGCGAGAATAAATAACCACAGAAGCCCGGCGCGATGTCATCCTTCAACTATTTCAACTACTTCACTGAAATTGAAGATTATTTTTGGCGAAAACGCGGAGCACATCTGCTGGTGTCGCCTCTGGATTGGGCCATCGTGGAAACCTGGCAGAAGGCCGGCATCCCTCTGGGGGCGGTGCTGAAAGGAATCGACCGGGCGTTTGAGAGTTGGCAGCGCTCCCGGCGTGCGGCAGGTGGGCGCCAATTGAAAAGCCTTGCTTACTGCGTCGACGCCGTCGCGGACGCAGCGGCGGAAGCGGCGGAAGCGGCGGTGGGCGCTGGCCCGGAGGTGAAATCTTCCCGGCCCGGCACGGAGCCTTTTTCGCGCGATGAGCTGAGCAAATATCTCCAACGCAATGTCGCGCGTCTGCGCGACGCGTCGGCGAGACAGCGCGAGATTGCGGAAAAGGCGGGGAATGCCGTGCCCGCGCTTGCAGCTCGTTTTGACGAAACTGCCAAACGTCTGGAGGAAGCTTTGCCGCTGCTCGATTCCCCGGGCACGCTCGATCTCGAGGATCTCGAACGGCGGATGACCGTGCTCGAAGATAAATTAGCGGCGGCGCTTTCGGCGGATGCGGATGAAGAGGCGCTGCTTTCCGTGCGGCGCGAAATGGATCGCTCGCTGGCGCCCTACCGGCGTAAGATGTCCGCGGAACAGTTAGCGCAGCTCGAGCGGCAATACATTCAGAAACGGCTCTTCGAACATTTGAATGTGCCGCGGCTAAGTTTATTTTATCTGACGTAATGCGGAGCAACCCTCCGCGCCCCGTGCAGAGCCTGCACTCAACTTTCATGCCGCCAATGGACGTCACAATCGAAAAACTGATCTACGGCGGCGATGGCCTGGCGCATCACGAAGGATCCACCGTATTTGTTCCGTTCGTTCTGCCCGCGGAACGCGTCGCCGTGTCACCCGTCGAGCAGAAAAAGAAATTCGTTCGCGCGCGTGTGGACAAATTGCTGGCGGCTTCGCCGCAACGCACGACGCCACCGTGTCCGCATTTCGGCGTTTGTGGCGGGTGCAATTACCAGCACATCCCTTACGAAGCCCAGGCGCAATACAAGGCGGACATTCTGCGCGAGACGCTTCGGCGCATCGGGCGAATCGACTGGACCGGCGAGATCAAAACGCATGCTTCACCGCCTTGGGGCTATCGCAATCGAGCGCAGTGGAAAATTCGACCGCCGGTGGAGTCAACGAGCGGCTTAACTCAGGCGAACCCGGAAGCGGTGGGCAAGACCGTTGCGAAACTTGATATCGGGTACTTTCGCGCGAATTCCACGGCGCTATGCGCGGTGGAGGAGTGCGCGATTCTATCACCGCTTCTTTTGAAAACATTGCTCCGGCTGCGACAGGCCTTGGCATCCGGCGCGCTCCCACGAGAACTTCGCGAGATCGAAGCTTTCAGTAACGAAAGTGGCAGCGAAGGGAGCGCTGAGGGCGAGCCAAAGCTTTTGCTCACCGCTATTTTCGCCGGGTTTCCTTCGCGGGCCGCCGAGCACGCCGAGACGCTTCGCCGCATTGTGCCGGAGGCCGTCAGTGTGCTGTTCCATGATCCCAGCCACGACCGCATGGAATTGTTCGGCCCGGGATTTTTGGAGACCGAAGCTGCGGGCACGAAATATCGCGTGGGCCACTTTTCTTTTTTTCAGGTTAACCGCTTTCTCGTTGACGATCTGGTGCGAACGGTGTGCGATGACGAGAATGGCCGGCTGGCTCTCGACTTGTACGCCGGTGTGGGGTTGTTTTCCATTCCGCTGGCGAAACGCTTTGAACGGGTGATCGCCGTCGAATCGAATCCCGCGGCCGCGCGCGACCTTGAGGTCAACATGCGCGGGCAAAGCACGATCGAAGTTCGGACCGCTGATGTGGAACGATTTCTGGAGCGGAACAAGGAACGTCCGGAGTTTGTGGTTCTCGACCCGCCGCGTGACGGGTTGGCGCCGAATGCGGCGAAACGCCTGGGACGACTGCAGCCTGCGCGCATCACGTATGTTTCTTGCGAACCGCCCACTCTGGCGCGCGATCTTGCCGTGCTGGCGGAGGCGGGTTACGAATGCAGTGAAATCCACATGTTCGATCTTTTTCCGCAGACATTTCACATGGAGACGGTCGTGCGTTTGCGCCGACGCGAATGAAACTACCTGCGCTGTGGATCGCATCGGCCTTTGCCGCGGGTATTGGCATCGCCAGCCGATGGCAGACATCGCCGAAGGTCTGGTTTGCAGTCGCGACTGTGGCAATTGGCGCGGGTCTGATTTTAATTTGGCGAAGGCGAGCGGCATTCGCCTGGTGTCTTGCATTGATCGCGTGGGTTGCGCTTGGAGGGCTGGCAATTGGAGTGGAGCGCGCCTCCGTTTCTACGAATCACATTTCCCGGCTGATCGCCAGTAACACCGTTGATACGAGCGTTCCGCTGCGCTGGCGCGGGCGACTACGCGAAGATCCACTGAAGCTACCGTGGGGACTTCGCTACGAAATAGATTTGGAGAATGTGGAATCCGCGGGCGTCGAGATCCCCACGAGTGGCGGCTTGCGCGTGAATTTCTACACGGGGACGCGCGCGACGGAGCCTTTGCAAGGTCTGCGCGCAGGCGACCGCGTTGCAGCCCTGGTAAAGGCGCGTCCGCCGCGCAATTATCTGGATCCGGGTGCATTCGACGTTCACGGATTCCTAGCGCGACAAAAGATCGATGCCGTTGGATCGCTGCGCAGCGGCGAATTGTTACAGGTAATCGACCGGCCATCGCCCACGTTGCAGCAGCGGCTGGCCAGAGCGCGCGGAAACCTGCTCGCGCGGGTCGATTCCCTATTCGCGGATCAACCGGAGCGTGCGGCTGTGCTTCGCGCTATGTTGCTGGGCGACCGCAGCTTCGTCGATTCCGACGTGGTGCTTGCGTTCCAGAAGACGGCCGCCTATCACGTGTTGGTGGTTGCGGGGCTGCACGTGGGGGCGCTCGTCGTTTTTCTCTACTGGCTTGGCCGGCGTTTGCGGCTGCCACCGATTACGATTGCATTGATGACGCTCGCGACGCTTGCCGCGTACGTCGGAATTGTGCAGGACCGCCCGCCGATTCTTCGCGCTGCGTTGATTGCGGCATTCTATTTATGCGCGCGCCCGCTATTTCGCCGCGTTGAATTACTCAACACAGTTTCGCTGGCGGCGCTGGTGATTCTGCTCTGGAGACCTTCCTCGCTGACCGATTCGAGTTTCCAGCTTTCGTTTCTCGCTGCGGGGGTGATTGCGGCGCTTGCGCTTCCGTGGATCGAACGCACGAGCGAACCGTATCGCGCGGGTTTGCGGCACCTGGGAGATGTTACACGCGACGGAGCACATCCGCCGAAGGTGACGCAGTTTCGCATAGATATGCGCTCCGTGACGAACTGGTTGTCGGCGAGGCTGCCTCAGCGAATCGCTTCTCGCGCGAATGACCTACTTTCGTTGCCGGTCATCGTCGGATTACGATTGTGGGACATCGTGCTGCTTTCGGTTGTGATTCAGTGGGGGATGCTTCCGCTACTGGCGCAGGATTTTCATCGCGTTAGCCTTGCGGGGCCGATGAGCAATATTCCCGCTGTGTTACTTACGGCGATTATTGTTCCTCTTGGTTTTGCGGCGCTGCTCGCGTCTTTCGTGTGGGCACGTCTTGCGCTGCTGCTTGCGAAGGCGGTTGGTCTTTGTGCCGCGCTTCTGCTTTCAACCGTCAGGTGGTTTGGCCATTGGCCGCGGTTGTCATATCGCATTCCCGGGCCGCCGATGTGGCTTGGGATCGCTTTCTTCGTGGCGTTTGTTTGTCTCGCGATGTGCGCGCGAGCCGTAGCGGCGCGCCAATTAGATCCTAGTGTCAGGCGCAAGTTGTCTCCACCGATTCGGCCCGTGGAACGGGTTTCGGCCCTTGCTCTGGCTTCGTTAACGTTGCTGGTGGTGTCGCATCCGTTCGCGCCGAATCTTGAGCGCGGCAAATTTGAAGTGGACGTCCTGGATGTTGGCCAGGGCGATTCGATTTTCGTCGCGTTTCCCAACGGCGGGGCTATGTTGATCGACGGCGGCGGACAGGCAGGCTCGGAATCCGTCGGCGGTTATCACTCAGGGACAGACGTGGGCGAGGAAGTCGTTTCGCCATACTTGTGGTCGCGTGGAATCAAGAGTCTCGATGTGGTGGCGCTTACGCACGCGCACCACGATCATCTCGACGGTCTTCGCAGTGTGCTCCAGAATTTCCGTGTCGGAGAATTGTGGATCGGACGCGATGAGGAGACTCCTGCATTCAAGGGGCTGCTCGCGGAGGCGCGCTCTCGCGGAGTTGCAATCGTCGAAAAGCAACGCGGGAGCGATTTCCAGTGCGGCGGAATTGAAGGGGATGTGCTCTGGCCCGAGGATGTTTCCACCGTGCAGCAAGCATCCAACGACAACTCGCTGGTGATGAGGCTGAAGGATGGGGCGGTAAGCTTTTTGCTTCCAGGTGACATCGAAAAAAAGGTCGAGGCCGCGTTGGTAAACGATCATTCCGCAATCGCTGCGGATTTCCTGAAGGTCCCGCACCACGGCAGCAAGACTTCCTCGATCGAATCATTCGTCGCGGCGGTGGCTCCCCGCGTAGCGGTGGTTTCGGTCGGAGAAGGAAATCAGTTTGGACATCCGGTGGTGGATGTCGTCGCGCGTTACGCGCGGGCCGGCGTGCGGTTTTTGCGCACCGATCGCGATGGCGAAGTTACCGCGCTGACGGATGGACGTACTCTTGATGTGCACACATTCGCGGAATCGCATCCGCGCTGACCGCTGCGTATCTTTGGAAATTCAGGTATTCAGCCGCGCTACTCGCCGGATTCGGCGGAGGACTGATTGCCCTTCTGGTATTCCGCGATGAGCTTCCGCGCTTCTTCCGCACGCGGCTCGAGGACGTAGACTTCGACGCCGTGAGTTCCTTCAGGCGACTCGCGCAGCGGAAAAGGATCGTTCGAAGAAGAGCCGGGCGAACTGATGCCAGCGCTTTCGAGAAGTCCGCGAACGACCATGGCTTCCGCGGTTGTGGCCGCAGTATAAGCCACTACAACACGCTCTTGCGATGGATCGTGGGCCGGTTTGTGCGATGAATGATCGGTCATTTAAATTCCCCGGAAAATATCCAAGAACACTGGTCCACAGTACTATTGCGCGCTTTCGGAGCCAAGCTCATAATGAGGCTTAGAAGGATTCTTCAAGGCCCACCATGGAACCCACTGAAAATAGCCCGGTTTGCCGGCCCACGCAGGCGCAAATTGACGACGAAAGCAGGCGTATTCGGCGGCTGCGCATTTTGGTCCAGCTAACGCTGGAATCGATTGCGGCGGGCGATTTAACTCCGGAAGAAGCCTCGGGTATGATTGCGGCAACGCGCAGAGTGGCGCTGGAAATGTTTCCCGGCAAAGAGCGCGCGTTTGATTTGCTGTATAGGCCGAAGTTTCAGCGCGTGATGCACGCCATCTACCGCCTGCAGTAAAGGCAAATCTAATACCCGTAGCGCCCTCTCAGCCACATCCGCAGCCACACGATGGCAAGAGCACCGATCGTTCCGATCAGCGCTTTGTACTCGCGGTTACGCCGGAATTGTTGCCACGAAAAGGTCTTTTGGTGTTCGCCTTCCGAAGGCTGCTTTCCCGCGCCGAAGAGCTTCGGAAAGAAGAGCGGCACGCTCGTGGAATACTGTTGGAATGCAACGCCAAATTTTGCGCGCAGATCGTCTTCTTCGTTGCGCATCACGGCATAATAAAAAACGGAAAAATAAAGAGCGACGAGCAGCCCGGCCCACAGGGAATGTCCGGCAATAATGAATCCCACAGCGAGAATCGCACTGCCAAGGTAGAGCGGATTTCGCGTGCGAGAGTAAATGCCGGACGTCGCCAGTTCCTGATTCTTGCGCAATTCCCCGGAGGCTGCTGCTCGAACGAGCAACCCGAGGGCCGCGACGGCCGCGCCGATCGCAATCCAATTGCGCGTCGGCGTGGCTAGCAGCCAATAGAGAACCGCTACGGGATAGCCAATGCGTACGCGCCAGCGCATCCAGAATTTTCTTGGCTCGCTCACGAACGAAGCCTCAGGCGGCGCTCTACTGCGTCAACAACCTGGTACGCCGTGGTCGAAAGCATGGCAGGCGAGTGAGACGCGCAGCGAAGGTAATTCGTTTCGCGAGACCGCGGCTTTGGCGCAGGCGAGGCGGCGGGCAGCGCGCGGACGATGGCACCCAACGATCCGAGCCGCGGGAGGGACAATCGCTGCTCAGGCATCTTTCTCGTGGCGCAACCGAGCGAGAAAATCACGCGTGGAATGGTTTTTGGGGTCGCCAACGATTGCAACGCGGATTCCCAGCAGCGCCGCCAACTCACGTTCGGGAACGGTGTCGGCCGTGTAGTCGGTGCCTTTCGCGTGTACATCAGGTTGAAACTCGCGCAGCAGCGCATTGACGTCGAGTTCGTCGAAGACTACAACGTAATCCACCGCCGCCACGGCCGCTACGAGCGAAGCACGCGCGCGTTCGGTCAAGATAGGACGGCCCGGGCCTTTCAACGTGCGAGTGCTGGCATCGGAATTCAAGCCCACCACAAGCAAGTCGCCCTCTTCGCGCGCAGCTTGTAAATAACGCACGTGTCCGACGTGCAGCAAGTCGAAAACGCCATTGGCGAACACGACTTTGCGGCCGGCACGGCGATGCTCGTCGAGCACGTCGTGAAGGCCTTCGCGTGAGAGTATTTTTTCGCGGGTGTCCATAAAAGTGTTCAGCGCTGGGTTGTGGCTTCGCGGCGCAACACGGCTTCGAGTTCCGCGCGCGTAACGGTTGCGGTTCGACGCTTCATCACCACGATTCCGCCGGCATAATTCGCGAGATGAGCCGCTTCCAGGTAGGAAGCACCGGCTGCAAGTGCCAGCGTAAAAACCGCGATGACCGTATCGCCCGCACCGGTAACGTCCACGGGAGTGTCCGGACCGTAGATTGGAATGTTGCGCGATAGGGGGCCCTTTCCCGCACCGCTTTCGAAGACGGCCATGCCATCCTTGCCGCGCGTAACTAGAAGCGCTTGGAGACGCAGATCAGACAACGCGCGCGCGCCCAATTCCTCCAGCTTTCGCGGGTCGGTGCCGATGGCCAGGTGATAAGCCGCTTCGAGCTCAGGTTCATTCGGTGTTGCGGCCGTAATTCCGGCATCGCGATAGTCCAGCAATCGATAGCGTGAGTCGAGCGTGATACATTTCGCGCTGAGCTTGCGGACGAGGGCCGGCGACGCGGCTCCAAGACCATAGTCAGAAATGAGAACTGCGTCTGCGCGGCTTGCAGCCTGGCGAGCTTTGCGCTCAACCGAATCCTGGATGCGCGCCGACAGCTCTTCCCGAGGCTCGCGGTCCACACGAAGAACTTGTTGCTCGGTGGTATGCGTCCATCCAGCGAGATAACGCGTTTTCGTGGAAGTCACCCAGTCGCGGGTGCGGAGGATTCCCGATACGTTCACTTGCTTTCGACGGAAATAATCCAACAAGGCCTTGCCGCCGTCGTCTTCGCCCACTACGCCGACGGGCAAAACGCGCGCGCCAAGATCCGCTAGGTTGTTTACGGCATTGGCGGCGCCGCCGGGATAAGCGTCGGTGCGGCGATGCCGCAGAATCAGCACGGGAGCCTCGCGCGAGATACGCGAGATTTCACCGGAGACAAATTCGTCCAGCACAAAATCTCCCACGAGGCAAATCGTCTGCCGCGGGAAGGAAGCCACGATGTCGAGCAGGCGCGTAAGGTCTACGCTGGCGTCCGTAGTGCGTCCGGTGGCTCGCGTTGCGGCGCTCGAATGGCGCTTCGTTTTTCTTGGCCCGGTGTTCAATACATCTCCCCAAAACCTGGAATGATTACGCGACTCCCCATCAACAGGACGGAACGTATCACAGCCTCAGTGAACGTGCCAATCCGCGCATATTTTTTCGCGCGCCAACATCGTCGGATGCTCACTGCGAATTGCCAATGCGGGATTGCGCTTTCTTCATAAGGGCTTGCCAGAAATCATCTGCTTTGTCCACGTGCAGCGAAATGGAGCAGATCCATAGATCCATCGATGGAGGAGGTTCCGTCAAATTAAATTTATCCTTCTCCGTGCAAATGAGAGCGGTGGCCCCCAACTTCCTGGCTTGTTTCTCAATTTCCGCGATATCGGATTCGGAAAAGCGATGATGGTCGGGAAAAAATCTATGGCCGACAATTTGAAAACCCCAATCGCGCAGATCCACAATGAATGCGGCCGGATTGCCTATTCCGCAGAAGGCAAAAAATGTTTTAGAGCGTGCTTCCGAGGCAGTGAATTGTGGATGGGCAGGTGAATAGATCGAAGCGAGTTCGGTGTGAGCGTAAAAAATGGGCGCGTCCGAATAGCGCCGCACGACGGATTCGATGGCGGGGACATGGTTGCTGCGCGTGATGACGATCAAATCCGCGCGATCGAGCGCGGTGCGCGGCTCGCGCAAGCGACCGGCCGGCAGCAAATGCCCGCCGCCGAAAGGCTTGCTTGCGTCGATCAAAACGATGTCGACGTTACGCGCGAGCGGTAAATGTTGAAAACCATCGTCGAGGATAAACCAATTTACGCCGCCGCCGGCAAGCGCGAGGCCACTCTTGTAGCGATCTGCACCGACACCAAGTAACACGCGTTCTCCTAACCGAGATTGCAAAAGTTGTACTTCGTCGCTAGTGGAAATGACCCTTGGGCTGGCCGTCGTTTGGGAAGTCTTTGCCGACGCTCCGACAGTTTTGCCCCGATACCCTCGGGTAAGGATTCCAACGGTTTTGCCTTCCGAAAGCAGGCGGTCCGCGATCCATAGCACCATTGGCGTTTTGCCGGTCCCGCCAACTGTCAGGTTCCCGACGCTGATGACAAGCCCGGGCAAGCGACGCTGGCGAAGAATTCCCTTCCGGTATGCCCCCGACCGGAGAAGGGCCAAAAGGCCGTAGGGTAACGACAGCGGCCACAGGAGTGATTCCTTCAGCGTCACGCCGCGCTTCCCTTTTTATTGCGCTCGGCGGCATTTACACCATTGGCGGCAGCGCCATCGTGACAGCGTTCGCTTTGGGCAATCACTTCCATGATGCGTTTCAGCGAGCGCGCCGTCGCCCCGCGATTCCGTTCTGTTATTTCGCGCGCCGCCTTCCCCATTCGCTCGCGCATGGCGTTATCCTCAATCAATTGCACCCAGACTCTTCCCAACTGCTGTCCGTTCGCAACTTGGACGCCCGCATGTGCATCTAGAAACTGGTCCGCCATCTCGCGGAAGTTTTCCATCGAGGCTCCGAAAACGGGAGGGCGCGAAAAGCATGCAGGTTCTAGAATGTTGTGCCCACCAGCGCGGACCAACGAGCCTCCCACGAACACAGCATCCGCCAGCGAATACAGTCCCGCAAGCTCACCAATCGAGTCGAGGACCAGCACATCGGTGTTTTCGCCCAGGGACTTACTGAGGTCCAGTTGGCTTCGGCGAGCGGTATTCCAACCACCTTCGGCGATAATTTCACCCGCGGCGATAAATCGATCGGGCTTTCGAGGCGCAAGTATCAGCAAGGTTCGGCGCCACTGCCGCTGCACGGCATCGTATCCTGCGAGCACGGCCTGTTCTTCTCCTTCCACAACGCTGCCCGCGACGAGCACCGGCCAGCGCTCTTGTTGGCGAATCTGCGTTTCAAGCCACGCGCCGAATCTTCCGATGGCGGCCGGTTCCACGTCATACTTCAAGTTGCCAGTAATTTCCACTCGGTCTTCGAGCGCACCCATACCGACCAGGCGCTTCGCGTCTGCTGCACTCTGCGCCAGAAATAATTCCGCATCCTGAAGAGTACGTTCGAAAAATTCCCCAAGCAGAAATCTCCATCGTTCGAAGCGGGAGAAGGATCTTTCGGAGATGCGCGCGTTCGCGAAAACCACCGGAATACCGGAGCGGCGGGCTTCCCGCAGAAAATTGGGCCAAATCTCCGTTTCCATCACAATCACGAGTGCCGGTCGAATCGTTCGAAGGGCTCGGCGCACCGGCACCACCCAGTCGAGAGGGAAATAAAATATTTTGTTGGCGGATTGTATTCGCTCGCGCGCGAGTCGCTGCCCGGTTTCCGTCGTGGTGGAAATGAAGATCGGCCGGCCAGGAAACTCGCGATTGAGCCCCTCGACCAGGGGCTTTGCGGCGAGAACTTCACCCACCGAAACCGCGTGTATCCAAATTGCTCCGCCCCCGAGCGCATCCCCCGCTCTGGCTACCGCCGCGCTACTTGAGCCAGCCGCAAAGCCCGTTGGGAGAATTCCGAGACGTTCGCGCAAAGCCCCGGAGTGCTCGCCGCGCCGCCAGCCCCGCAACGCAAAGTATGGCGCCAGTACAAGCATGCCGACTGCCGTGATAATTCGATATAGGAAGTACATGGGAAGGCATTGTGGCGACTCGCGATGCCTGTAGGTGCCAGGCACTTCCCGCAGCGACTCCGCACACAAAGCAGGTATTATAGTGGCAGCGAGCGGGAACATGCACAACTTCCCGCTGAAACCGAGCATCGAAGTCGCAAGCCGGGAAAGTCCATAGATGATTCGAGCCAGCGCACTAGTTCTAGCGTGTTTAGTGATGTGCGCAAGCGGGTTCGCGCAGTCACCCGGCGTGAAAGCAGGCCAGAACGCTTCGGCACAGCCCGCGCCTTCCACCGCGCACGATACTCACGAAGGCATGACGATCCTGGCCGATGCGTACGACGATGGCGCGCGCGCTAAAGAGAAATTCGGCAAAGCCGATCCAATACCGGCAGGAATTCTTCCGGTGGAAGTTTTCCTGCGCAATGAATCGGACCATCCGATTCGCATCGACCTCAACACGATCCAACTGGAAGTCCACTTTCGCAACGGCCAGCACCAGGACATTGACTCGCTCAGGCCTTCCGACGCGGCATACCTGATCGCGCATCCACAGGGCCCTTCGGGACCCAAAAATCAACGCATTCCGCACGTTTCCCTGCCAGGCGGCGATAAAAAGTCTGCCAAAATCGAAGACATTCTGCAGCCGCTTGCGCTCGATGCGGATGTGGTCCCGCCCATGGCCACGATTCATGGGTTTCTCTATTTCGATTTGAGCCGGGACATGTCGCTGGCCGGCGCTTCCGTACTGTACGTTCCTGACGCGGTGGTGATCCCGGGGAATAAACCTCTGATGTTTTTTGAAGTCCCTCTGGCCAAGACGCCACAGGACTAAACGTCGCTCTTAGATCCTCGAAACATCTTTTCCACAACCAGCAGACGGATGCTCGTCCTAGTGCGGCGCTGGTGGGTCGAGGATGATTTCGAAATACTCCGCAGGACTCGTTCCGACGTTTTGGATTTGATGTTGGTCGCCGGGAGCGACGAAAGCGGCCGAGCCGGGCCCGAGCTTGGTCGTTTTATCGCCAATGGTGACTTCCACCTGACCCTCGCTGATCAGAAACATTTCTTCCTGTTGGTGATGATGGGCGTGATGCGGCGAGCTTCCCGGCAACAGAAAGACTTCATGAACATGAAGATGAACGCCACTATGAGTTAAACCATCGAGGATCGGGCGAAAGGTTGCGTTGGCCTCTTTTTGAGAGGTTAGGTCTTCGAAGCGATAGGTCCGGGATTGCAACGTGCTTTGTCCGGAACCCGACTTCGGGAACAGAAAAACAGCTAGACAGACCAACAGGAACTTTGGTTTCATCGCACTAAGTTCCTCCCGTCAAAGTCTAACCGCAGCCGAGTGGGTGTACTAGGATTGCGGGGATGCCTGTGCGGTCGCGATTACCCCTCGGACGGCAAAAGAGCGCCGGCAAAAACATAGCTTTGGAAGGGTCTTGCTCTGGCGATAACAGACGCGGATTTGCTGTCAAAAGCCTCTTTTCTTGACGAAAGACGTTAATCCTGCTACAAAAGTCGATTCTGTTTAATAACTTCTCGCAATCTGTAGGCTCCCGCCAAGGAGTCTTCATCCGGAGGAAGGCTGAATGTGCTCTTGTCTCTTCAAACGTGTGGCCACCCGCGTAATGGGGGCATTTTAATGCGCGCTCTTGTGTCAGGTGACGGCTTGAATGTCTTCCGCGCCATGCTGAAATCCGCGGCGGCGGTGATTGTAGCGTTGTTCAGTGCTGCTGCGGCTCAGGCGCAAGCTCCAGGCGAGGCGCCTGGCGGCGAGGCCAATCTGAAGCTGCCTGATTTGTCGCAGGTGAATTTTCTGGGCATGGACGGCCACAAACTCCTGCTATTCGGGATCCTGTTCTGCGTCTTTGGACTGATATTCGGCCTGGTGATTTACACACGGCTGAAGAATCTGCCGGTTCATCGCGCAATGCGCGAAATCTCCGAGCTGATCTACGAGACGTGCAAGACCTACCTGATTACCCAGGGCAAGTTTCTTTTGCTGCTCGAGCTGTTCATTGCCGTGGTGATTGTGCTGTATTTCGGCGTCCTGCTGCACTATGAGGCAGTGCGCGTCATCATCATCTTTTTGTTCAGCGTGTTGGGAATTGCCGGCAGCTACGGCGTGGCTTGGTTTGGTATTCGCGTAAACACATTTGCGAATTCGCGAACCGCTTTCGCGGGACTTCGCGGCAAACCGTTTCCGCTTTACCACATTCCGCTCCAAGCGGGGATGAGCATCGGCATGATGTTGATCAGCGTGGAACTGCTGATGATGCTTTTGATCCTGCTTTTTGTTCCCGGCGACTACGCCGGACCTTGCTTTATCGGCTTCGCGATTGGCGAGTCGCTCGGAGCAGCCGCCTTAAGAATCGCCGGCGGCATCTTCACCAAGATTGCAGACATCGGTTCCGATTTGATGAAAATCGTCTTCAAGATTAAGGAAGATGACGCGCGCAATCCGGGTGTAATCGCCGACTGCACGGGAGACAACGCGGGTGACTCCGTCGGGCCGACCGCCGACGGATTCGAAACCTATGGCGTCACGGGAGTGGCGCTGATCACGTTCATCCTGCTAGGCGTTAAGAGCCCGACGGTACAGGTTCAGTTGCTCGTGTGGATCTTCGTGATGCGCATCGCCATGCTGTTCGCGAGTGCCCTGGCGTACTTCATCAACGACCTGATCGCCAAGGCGCGCTTCTCGAACGCGGATGAAATGAATTTCGAGTCTCCGCTTACTTCGCTGGTTTGGATCACCTCGATAGTTTCCATCATTATTACTTACTTGGTGTCCTCCGTGATCATCCCACAGCTTGGCGACGACCCGACGCAGTGGTGGAAGTTGGCAACAATTATCTCCTGCGGAACATTAGCTGGAGCTGTGATTCCGGAGCTGGTAAAGGTTTTCACGTCCACTGAATCGCGGCACGTGCGAGAGGTGGTCACTTCGGCGGAGGAAGGCGGCGCGTCTTTGGGCATTTTGTCGGGCTTCGTGGCCGGAAACTTCTCGGGCTACTACCTCGGGCTTGCGATGGTCGCGTTGATGTCGATCGGTTATCTGGTCAGCTTGCAGGGGCTCGGTGCGCAGATGCTCGCGGCTCCGGTTTTCGCTTTTGGCCTGGTTGCCTTTGGTTTCCTCGGTATGGGTCCGGTCACGATCGCCGTAGATTCGTATGGTCCGGTTACAGACAACGCGCAATCTGTCTACGAGCTTTCGCAGATTGAAGCCATACCGAACATCAAGCAGGAGCTAAAGAAGGATTACAACATGGACGTGAACTTCGAGCGCGCAAAGGATTTGCTGGAAGCAAACGACGGCGCCGGAAACACGTTTAAAGCCACCGCGAAACCTGTGCTGATCGGCACGGCTGTTGTGGGCGCCACAACCATGATTTTCTCGATCATTATGGCGTTGACGAACGGCATCACCGAGAACGTGGACAAGCTTTCGCTCCTGCATGCTCCCTTCTTCCTCGGACTCGTTACCGGCGGCGCGATGATCTACTGGTTCACAGGCGCATCCACGCAGGCGGTGACGACCGGCGCGTATCGCGCTGTGGAGTTCATTAAAGCCAACATCAATCTCGAGAGTGCGGAGAGAGCTTCGGTGGCCGACAGTAAAAAGGTGGTTGAAATCTGCACGAAGTACGCGCAGAAGGGCATGCTGAATATTTTCATCGCCGTGTTCTTTGCCACGCTGGCGTTCGCATTCGTGGAACCGTTTTTCTTCATCGGTTACCTGATTTCGATTGCCATCTTTGGCCTGTACCAGGCCATTTTTATGGCAGACGCCGGCGCCGCGTGGGACAACGCCAAAAAGATCGTAGAAGTGGAACTCAAACAGAAGGGCACGCCGCTGCATGACGCGACGGTGGTGGGCGATACGGTCGGCGATCCGTTCAAGGACACTTCGTCCGTGGCTTTGAATCCGGTCATCAAGTTCACCACGCTCTTCGGCTTACTTGCGGTCGAGTTGGCCGTGAAGTTGACGCTGGAAACCGGGGGAAATTTGACCCACGTTCTGGCGGCTGTGTTCTTTCTGATTTCCTACACGTTCGTTTACCGGTCATTCTACGGTATGCGGATTAAGTCAGCGGAATAACAGGCTGGGTCACAGGGAGAACTGTTCATGGCGAATGCGAAAAATGCGATGGGCCTCGCGCTAGCCGTTTTCCTCCTGCTCGGCATGGGCGCTGCGGCGGCGGCGCCACAGGAAGAAAAATCGTCAGCTGCTCAAGTGGAAGCGGAAAAGAACGAAGTGAAAAATTTCGTTCTGACCGCGGACAAGCTGGATAAATATGCCGCAGCGGTGAAGGGCATTCGCAAAGTGCAGAAAGACGATCCGGTTTTAAAAAAGCAAATGGATGACGACAACTCCCGAAACCCCAACAACACAATAGCGGGCAGCGTTGCGACTATACAGAAGTATCCGCCGGTGGTGAATGCATTGAAGAACGCCGGCCTGCCTCCCCGTGATTTCGTGGTGATGACCTACACATTGATCAACTCGGCGGCGGCTGTTCAGATGAAAAAGTCGGGAGCGATCAAGGAATATCCAGACTCGGTGTTGCCTGACAACGCTTCTTTCGTTGAAAAAAACTACGACCGGATCGGCAAGATTTTTAACAGCACGTCCGATTCTTCCGATAACGCGCCGCCCAAGTAGGCTGTTTTTCGCTTCAGGCCTTCACCAAACCAAGGAATTGACGCGGGTCGTTGGCAAATCCGGGAAACACGGCCTTCAGGTCACGGTCTCCCAAATGCTTTGCGATGATTTCGCCTAGCACGCTACGGTAGTCCGTCGTTACCGCGAGGTCGCGGCCCTGATTGAGCTGCTCTTCGCTGAGTCCCGGCCAGCGCGTATAAACTTTGCCGCCCTTGATCCCGCCGCCCATCACGAACATGCAGTTGGCGTGGCCATGGTCGGTGCCGCGGTTGCCGTTTTCGTGCGCGGTGCGCCCAAATTCCGACATGCTGACGAACACGACGTCTCCCATGCGGTCGCCCATATCCTGATGGAACGCGGCGATTCCCTGTCCTAGATCGCGCAGTAGATTCGATAGTTGGCCTTGCACGCCGCCTTCATTCACGTGATGGTCCCAACCGCCGCTATCGAGGAAAGCCACTTCCAGCCCGACATCCGCCTTGAACAGCTCGGCGATTTCTTCCAGGCTCTGACCGAAGCGGCCTTTGGGATATTGCGCGCCGTTTTCCGGCTGATATGTGTCGGGATTAATTTTCTTCAATTGGTCCACAGCTTCAAAAGTTTCGTTGCCAACGCCGCGCATGGCGTGGTCCACAGTCTGCGCGTACATGGCTTCGAAACCGCCTTCCACGGTTTGCTGCGGCCCGTACATCTTGAATTGCTTTAGATCTGGCATCGCAATGGCGGGCGCGATTCCCTGCAGCGTTCGCGGCAAGTAAGGGCCGAAAGCCACAGCGCGAAACGGTGAGGGCTTTTCTTCCGGAATAGTTTGCATCGCGCGATTCAGCCAACCATCTTCGGTGGATTTCAAACCGGGCGTGCCGGACTCCATGAAATCCTGCGCGTCAAAGTGGGACCGCGAAGGATCAGGCGAGCCTACCGCTTGCACGATCGCAAGCTGGTTACTCCTGAATAGCGGCATAAGCGGCTCAAGACTCGGATGCAACCCGAAGAAGCCGTCAAGATCCAGCGCTGCGTCCAATCCGCCCTGTCTGGGTTGCGGAATCGCGATAGTCGGCCGCATGTGGTAATAATTGGGTTCGCCGAAGGGAACCACTACGTTCAAACCGTCCATCGCGCCACGTTGAAACAGCACGACCATTTTCTTTTTGTTTGGCCCAGTCGTAGCCGCTACGGCGCGCTGCAAAAACGACGGCAAAGACGCCAGGCCGATCATTGCGACGCCGCCGCTCTTCAGAAAGTATCGCCGGGAAATGTTCATCGTAATTCTCCGTATCCGCAAAACCGACAATCCCTACCGGTGTGTTTCACTATCGCCTCTGAAACTCAGGGGCGCCGAGGACCAGCCCGGCAATCAGCCCCTCATTCACTTGCTTTACGGGATCGTCCAAACTCGCCTGCAGAATTTGCGGATCGTTCAGCCGCGCTGTAAGAGTTGCGCGCGTTTGCTCGGCGATTTGGTCACCCAGAAAAGCGTCAATGGCCTGCGAAAGCGCGGCGTTCGGATCGCGCACGGCCGCCTCGCCAAGCATGGACTTCAAATCCACAGTTGCGCCGGCCACTTTGTCTCCTGCAAAAGAAAGCGCGAAATTCAAGCGATTCAGAAGGGCGCCGGTGTTCACCCAGGTTTCGGCTTTGTCGGAATATCCATTGGGCGGCTGGCACAGGAACAGCGGCTCGCCCATTCGGCCGACCCATTGCGCCGTGGGCAAAGTGATCGTCACTTCGGCGTTTAGCGCCCTGGCGGTGCTCGCCACCAGTTCGTAAGGCGTTTTCACCTTCGCGCGATAGGTTTCTTTGGACCAAAATTCCGGTGAATAAATCATGGTCTTCAAGACGCTGCGGATGTCTCCCTGCGTGGCAGAGTATTCCGCAGACATCCTCTGAATCAGCGCCGGAGGCGGGTTGTCCGAAACAAAGTGACGCGCCAGCTCCGTGGAGATGAATCTCGCAGTGTTCGGATGGTTCGCCAGCATTTTCAGCGCTTCTTCTCCGTCTTTTTCGCCGCCATAGCTGAACGTGCGGCCCATCACTACTTTTTTGCCTTGCGCATGAATGCGGTCATCGTAGAAAAATTCCGGATCTTTGCGCGGCTCGTGCACCGTCCAACCCGTCAGACATTCGGCCATTTGAATCACGTCTTGCTGCGTGTAGCCGCCGTCCACGCCAACGGTGTGTAGCTCCATAACTTCGCGGCCGTAATTTTCATTGAGGCCGCGTTCTTGCTTCTTCTTTGCCGGGGCAGCCGTTCCAGAAGCGGGCGCAGAAGTTACCGGTCCGGGAAAAGTTCCTGGTGTTGGAGCCACTCCGCCCGCGAAGGCACCGCCATAGCGCGCGTGCCTCATTTCTTTCTCTGCTTCCATGCGACGCACGGCGTTCGGATCAGCGCTCTCAGAATTGTCCAGATAAATCAACATGGCGGGACTTTTGGCCGTGGCCAGCAGCAAATCCTCAAATTTTCCCATGGTGTGAGGGCGTATCGTGTCACGGACGTAGGAGGTCAACAGCCACTTGTCCTCTGCTTTATTGGCGAACACGTTGAAGTGGTTGAACCAGAAATCTTCCATTACGGCTTGCAGTTGGCGATTGCTATACACCGCGCGGTCCACTTTCGCCATGGAAAGTTCCGCAACGATTCGTCCGGGCCCCTGAAGTTTCGCAAGCTGCTGCTGCGCTTTGTCCAGATTTTCATTTCCGGTAACGATCACCTGCGACTCTGCGTCGCGCTGCTTTTCTTTCATCTGCTGCTCGTACTGTTCCTTTGTAATGCCCTCTTTTTTGATTACCTGTCCCGGCTGCGGATATTCTTCGATTAGTTTCTTCGCGGACATGTTCAGCGTCGGATATCTTTGCAGCCGTTGGTCGAGCGCGGCGTCGTCAATCGAGTCAGGATGAAGTTGCTGATCGACCCATTTCTCCAAGCCCATTTTGCGGATGCGTTCTACATCTCCGGGCCGCGGCCCGTATCCCAGGCGGTTCATTGCATGCATAATTGCTTCGTCCTCGGTGAGCTCGGTGATGGGAAGCTTTCCTTTGAATTTCTTGTCGAGATTCGAGGAGGTAGAATTCTCAGCGGAAAGTGCGCCAGCAACGCTGGTGACGCTGATCCCATCATTGCCCGCTTCGGCATATGGAATACCAACGGCAAGAATTCCAGCTGCCACAAGTGCCAAGCCTAGCGTGGACACCAGGAAGCTCGCGCCACCTGTATCGAGCCGCTTTCGCACACGAGACGTCTTTTTGCTCATTTAGGAGACCTTCCAGATATCGCCTAGCCGCAAATCGACCACGAACGAAGGCCTTAGTTGCTTCATTTCATTCTAACCCTCAGACCTGGCAAAAGTTGCAGGCGGGCCTGGGATCGGCCCAAATAGTCAATAGAAGCGGGGAAATTCGGGGAATTTACGAGCCGAAAGAGGCATTGACTGCACCAAACTAGTCCATCAAATCGAACGCCTCGAAACACCCTTCGAGAAGTAGCTCGAAAAAGACACGATCTAACATTGCGCTTCTCTCGTGGAAGAACGGCGGTTAGACTCTTGCCGCGCGAGCCTGCGATAGACAAACATGATGGGAACGCCGATACATATCTGGGTGATTTTTGGCATAGCGATCGTCATCGCGCTCGTGCTGGACCTTGGCGTGTTTCATCGCAAGGCGCACACAGTTCAATTGAAGGAAGCTCTGATTGAAAGCGGGGCGTGGATCAGCATTGCCCTGCTTTTCAACCTCTGGCTGTACTTCTCGCGCGGCCCTTTGGCGGGCGTAGAGTTTTTCACCGCCTACTTGGTGGAAAAGTCGCTCAGCGTGGACAATATTTTTGTTTTCCTGCTGATTTTTCAAGCATTCAAAATCCCGCCGAAGTCGCAACATCGAGTGTTGTACTTCGGAATCGCCGGGGCGCTGGTACTGAGGGCCGTCTTCGTTCTTGCGGGAATCACGCTGCTCCAGGCATTTCATCCGATCATGTATTTTTTTGGAGCGATCTTACTTTTCACCGGCCTGAGGATGTTGTTCCCTCGGAAGCGCGCGCTGCGCCCGGAAAACAATTGGATGGTTCGCGTAGTGCGCCAGGTGATTCCTGTAGTGCAGGACTACGAAGGCCAACAGTTCCTGGTGAGGGAAAGCGGGAGATGGAAGGCGACTCCGCTGTTTCTCGCGCTCGTCGCGGTGGAAGCGATGGACATTATTTTCGCGGTGGATTCCGTGCCGGCAGTGTTGGCGATCACGCGGGACACTTTCATCGTTTATTCGTCAAATGTGTTTGCGATTCTGGGGCTTCGAGCGCTTTACTTTGCACTTGCAGACATCCTTCCGCGCTTCCGATTCCTGCATCAAGGGCTGGCAGCGATCATCATCTTCGTGGGAACGAAAATGATCGCGAGCGAACACTTCCCCATTTCCGCCGTTACTTCTCTCATCGTCATTGCGATAGTTTTGGGCGTGACAATTGCAGCATCCCTCGTATTCCGGCGCCGCGATGTAAACGCCAAGGCACTCTGAATACTGCGCTATCGTTGCGATAGACGAGGCGATTCTGACGCTCCGGCGGCGCGCTAAGCATCTAACAGTGATGAACTCTAGGCAGAGCAGCACGGCGCGCTCCACGATAAAAAGGGGCAACCGGTCTGCCAAACATGAAACGACGGAAATACCAAAGAACTGCAAAGACGCCGAGTTGGAGGTAGATGGCGGCCCAGTAAGGTTGACCAATTTACAGAAAATCTTCTGGCCCGGCTTGGGCCTGACAAAGCGCGATCTTCTTCAATATTATGTGGACGTTTCATCCTGGCTGCTGCCACACCTTAGGGATCGGGCCATGGTGATGAAACGGTATCCAAACGGAATCGCCGGCGAGTTTTTCTTCATGAAGCGCGCGCCGTCGCCGCGGCCTTCGTCGATTCCGATCTGTTCAATCAAACATCACTCCGGTAATGTAATCGACTTTCCCATAGTCCAGGATCTATCTTCCCTTCTGTGGGTCGTGAATCTCGGATGCATCGACCTGAATCCGTGGTACGCAAGATGTGACGACATTGACCGCCCGGACTATTTGCATTTTGATCTGGACCCCACGGAGGGTGCTTCCTTCGGCCAAGTGCTGGAAACTGCGTTGATCGTGCGCGATGCTCTCGCATCTCTGAAAATCAAGAGCTATGCAAAGACCACGGGCTCCCGCGGCGTCCATGTATACGTTCCTATCGTGCGAGGTCCTCTGCAGAAACAGGTGTGGGGCTTTGCTAAAGAATTCTCGAAGGAGTTGGCTCTGCGGAACCCGAAAATCGTCACTGCCGAATACCGCATCGCGAAGCGGCCTTCCCGGCGCGTCCTGGCGGACTACAACCAAAATGCCTGGAACAGGACCCTGGCGTCGGTTTACTCGGTCCGACCCAAACCGGCGGCGACCGTTTCAACTCCCCTCACCTGGGAAGAAGTGGAACGCGGAGTTCGCATGACGGATTTCACAATGCAGAATGTGCCGCAACGCCTGCGCAAAGTTGGCGACCTCTGGAAGCCTTTGCTTTCTGAGCGAGGAAGGGTGGACCTGGGCGGATTCCTATGACCTTGCCGCTGAGCAGAAAATATCATCCTATGGAGGCGCGCCCTGCAACTGAACTACCAGCGGGTGCGGAATGGCAATACGAGCCCAAATGGGACGGGTTTCGCTGCCTCGCTTTTCGCGACGCAGAGCGTGTGGATTTGCAGTCCAAATCAGGAAAACCGCTCACGAGATATTTTCCGGAACTTATCGCGGCATTGAAGGCTTTGAAATCCAATAAATTCGTATTGGATGGAGAAATTGTAATTCCCGTAGGCGGCAGTTTGTCTTTCGACGACTTACTGATGCGAATTCATCCGGCCGCCAGCCGTATTTCGAAGTTGAGCCAGCAATCGCCATGTGTCTTCATCGTTTTCGATTTATTAGTTGATGAAAAGGGACGATCGCTGGTGAATCTGCCGTTGCGCGATCGTCGCAAAATGCTGCAGGCATTCGCACACAAGTACTTGGATGAAGACGGCACTGTTCGGTTGTCGCCGACCACGGACGACATCGCCATTGCACGCAAGTGGTTTCGTATGGGCGTCGGCCTGGACGGGATTATGGCCAAACGTGTGGACCTTCCCTATCAACCGGGCGAGCGCACCGGTATGCAGAAGATCAAAAAGCAAAGAACCGCGGATTGCGTGGTTGGCGGATTTCGCTACCTGGAAAAGAAGCCGCTCGTCGGCTCCTTGCTGCTCGGTCTGTACAATGACAAAGGTTTGCTCGACCATGTGGGGTTCTGTTCGTCAATCCATGATGAGGATCGCCCGGCCTTGACTAAGAAGCTGAAAGCGATGATCAAGCCGCCGGGATTCACGGGGAAAACTCCCGGAGGGTTAAGCCGATGGAGCACCAAGCACTCGATGGAATGGGAACCGCTCAATAATAAACTGGTGCTTGAGGTTCAATTCGATCACTTCACCGGCGGGCGTTTTCGTCATGGAACGAGATTCTTGCGCTGGCGCCCGGAAAAATCTCCTCGACAATGCACCATGACGCAAGTGCAACGCGAAAGCCGTTCGGCGCTGGAGCTGCTTTAAATTTGAGATGTGCCCTCGATCAAACGTGACGCGGCGCCGCCTCAAGGGATTCGGCTACGCTCATAAGGGCGTCTTCCATCACTTGTAATCCTTCATCGAATTCTTGGTCGGTAATTACCAGCGGCATCAGCAGACGGATGACGTTGCCGTAACTTCCGGCTGAAACCAGAATCAGTCCGTGCTCGAGGCAATGCCGAAGAACTTTGTCCGTTTCCTCTTTCGCAGGCTCCCGGGTTGCCCCCGGCCTGACGAGTTCCAGAGCGCGCATGGCGCCAAGTCCACGCACATCGCCAATCAGAGGCCAGCGCTTTTTCCATTCGCGTGCACGGGCGTCGAACCGCCCTCCGATTTGCTCCGCGCGCGCCGGCAAATTATCGCGCTCCAAAGTTTCGATAACCGCAAGCGCGGCGGCACACGCGAGCGGGTTGCCGCCATAGGTACCGCCCAAACCTCCGACGCCCGGAGTGTCCATGATTTCCGCGCGTCCGGTGACGGCAGCGAGCGGCAGCCCATCCGCAATCGATTTGGCGCTGACAAGGATGTCGGGAGTAATTCCATATCGCTCGCAGGCAAACATGGCGCCGGTGCGGCCGAAACCTGTCTGCACTTCATCGGCGACGAGCAGAATCTTGTTGCGGCGGCAGATGTCCTGGATGATGGTGAAAAACTCCGAGGGAGGAGCGACGAACCCACCTTCGCCGAGGACGGGCTCTACAACCACTGCCGCGACTGCTTCCGCTGCCACCACGCGTTTGAAAGTGTCTTCCAGATGGTGCGCGCAGAAAACCCCGCATGAGGGATATTGCAACGAATACGAACACCGGTAGCAATAGGCATAAGGGATGCGATAAATGTCCGTCGCGAAGGGCTCGAAGCCGGCTTTGTACGGATGCGTCTTGCTGGTGAGTGACATAGTAAGCATCGTGCGGCCGTGGAAAGCGTCCTCAAAACAAATAATTGCCGGACGGTGCGTGTAGCAACGCGCTATTTTCACGGCGTTTTCGATAGCTTCAGCGCCGCTATTCACAAGAACTGTCTTCTTCGGGAAGGTTCCCGGCACAAGAGAGTTTAGTTTCTCGGCTAGTTCGACATACTTCCCATACGGAGCGACGCTGAAGCAGGTGTGCACGAACGCGTCGAGTTGTTTTCGGATGGCTTCGACAACGCTCGGCGCGCGGTGGCCCACATTCACCACACCGATGCCGCCGGCAAAATCGAGGAACCGGTTTCCGTCTACGTCTTCAAGCGTGGCGCCTTCGGCGCGCGCTGCGAAAATCTGCGTGGCGTGCGACACTCCGCGCGCGACGGCAGCCTGCCGCCGCTGCATCCATTCCTGCGATTTGGGGCCGGGTATCGGTGTGCGCAACTGAATTGTGGCCATGTCAGTACCATCCGATCGGCTGTTCGTTCAAATTGATGTGGACTTGCTTGGTCTCGAGATATTCCTCGATGCCCCATGGCCCCAATTCCCGGCCGAATCCGGACTGTTTGTAACCGCCCCAAGGCGCCTCGACGTATGTAGGCTGCATGTGATTTACCCAAACAATTCCGGCGCGCAAAGCCTTGACCATGCGAAGCGCCTTGAAGATATCGCGCGACCAAATCGCTGCGGCCAGCCCGTAGGGTGTCGCGTTGGCGATCCGCAACGCTTCGGCTTCGTCCGCAAACGGGATGACCGCCGCGACCGGGCCAAAGATTTCCTCTTGCGCGATGCGGGCGGAATTGTCCACGTCGTAAAAAATTGTGGGTTCGACGTAATAACCTTGTTTCATCGACGCTGGGCGGCCTCCGCCGGCAGCAAGTTTCGCTTCCTTCTTGCCCAGTTCCTGATACGAGCGCACTCGGTCGAATTGATCCTTGCTCACCAGCGGGCCCATCTTGGTCTCGCGCTCGAGCGGTGGCCCGAGACGAATTGTTTTTGCTTTTGCGCTCATCGCTTCCACGAATTTCGGATAGATGGACTTCTCCACCAGGATGCGGCTACCTGCCGAGCAGACTTCTCCCTGATTGATGAAAACACCGAAGAGCGCTCCGTCAATCGCAGATTCGAAGTCCGCGTCGGCAAAAAATATGTTCGGCGATTTGCCGCCCAACTCTAGCGTGACGCGTTTCACCGTGTCAGCCGCCGCCTTCATGATGGCTTTCCCCACCGAGGCGCTGCCTGTGAATGCAACTTTGTTAACGTCAGGATGCTTCACCAGCGGCGCGCCGCAAGTTTCGCCGAAGCCGGTGATGATGTTCACCACGCCTGGCGGCAAGCCCGCGTCAGCGAGATAACCGGCAAACTCGAGAGCGGTGAGCGGAGTCTGTTCCGCAGGTTTTAGAACGCAGGTACAACCCGCGGCAATGGCCGGCGCCAGCTTCCACGCAGCCATCAGCAAAGGATAATTCCAGGGGATGATTTGGGCGGCTACGCCGATCGGTTCGCGAAGCGAAAGGCTCAGCGCGTTGTCCGGCACTGGATTTACGTGTCCGAGAATCTTGGTGGCCATCCCGCCGTAGTATTCGAAGCAGGTCGCCGCGTCGGCGATGTCATACTCGGCCTCGACGATTGGCTTGCCGGAATTGCGCGATTCCACTTCGGCCAGTTTTGCCGCTTCCTTGCGGATGCGTTCGGCCAACCGAAAAAGGATGCGGCCGCGATCCTGCGCAGTGGTTTGCGGCCAAGCTCCGGAATCAAACGCAGTTCTTGCCGCTGCGACGGCGCGATTTACGTCTTCTTCATTCGCTTCCGGGACTTCTGCCATAATTTCTTCCGTCGAAGGATCTATTACGGGGAAGTATTTCTTGCCGGCGCTCTCTACAAATTCCCCGTTGATATACATCCGATATCTGCGAACGGTGGACTTTGCCTCGCTTGCCATGGTCTTCTCCTGCGACAATTGTATTAAAGGCCGCTACGTGCACGCGCAGCATTCTTCCGGCGCCCATACACAAAGAAGAAGAATACCGCGAGACCGATGAAAAACGCCGTGCCGCCAAACATCCAGGATTCGTACGACAGGACGGAGGTGATCTGCTGCGCCGGTGAAAAGGCGAAAATCATGCCTAAGATCGTCATCAACAGCCCGCTTGAGCCTGCCAGCCAAAGCACGGGCTTGCTGTAGTGTCCCTTCCCTGCCAGCGGATCGGCCGCAATCTTCAGCAGCGCTGCAAAGATATAGAGAAACGGAAGCAACTGCAGCACAACGGCGAGCGATAGCAGCCGTTGAAAAGTTTCCTGCACACCGGAGCCAAGAAAACTGATCAGCACCAGAACCGTGGACACCACAAACTGAACGATCAGCGCTGCGTACGGCGTTCCATAACGGGGATGAACTTTCCCCAGCCAACTAGGCAAGTAGGAATCGAGCCCAGCAACAAAAGGAATGCGCGCCGAGCCAGCCAGCCACGCCGAACCGATTCCTGCGATCGAAATACTCAGCATTAAGGCGAAAGGCGCAACGATCCATATTACGCCGACTTTCTGAGCCATGTGGCTCACTGCCTGAACGATTCCCTGCAAGACATTGATCTCATTCTTGCTCACCGCGAGCAGTAACGTCAGCGTCGTAGCAATGTAGAGAAACCCCGAAAGAACACCTCCCCATACCACGGCTCCCGGCAGGGTGCGCTCGGGGTCCTTGATCTCGTCCCCCATTACGGAGGCAAGTTCCAGGCCTACAAGGCCGAAACAAATTACTCCAAACGAATTCAGCAGAAATCGCGGATTCGCCGGGATGTGAAAATCTACGGCGCTGACGGTGGTACCAAAACGCAACGCTACAATGATTCCCAGCCCCACCAGCACGGCTGCCGCGATACCAGTTCCAATACTGCCCAAATTGTTGATCCATTTTCCCACGCCAAGTCCCACTATGTTAAGCACGACGAGAATTGCCAGAAGTCCGAGCGAGGCTGCGACGGCAAAAGTCTTATTGTCGGCGAGCGCCTGATGACTTGGAAACACGAAGACTGACACGCCGACGAAGTACAGCATCACGGTCGGGACGTACATCATGTTATTTGTCCAGTAGCACCAGCCGGACAGGAAGCCGTGGAATTCGCCGAAAACCTCCTTGGCCCAGAGGTACACGCCGCCTTCTCCCGGATAGCGATGCGCCAATTCGATCACGGCAATGCCCTGGGGCCAGAAAAACATGAGTAGCGAAATAATCCAGAGCCAGACGGTGACGCCGCCGTTCGCAGCGATACTCGGCACCACGTTCAGATTGAACACCGCGACAACAAAGAGAGCGACGAGATCCCAGCGCCCCAGCGCGCGTTTCAGATGCGCGGTTCCGTTTTGCGGAGTGGCTAGCTCTGCCAATTTGCTCCTTGAGGGATGAAGGCGACCTGTCGCGCCAACCTCAGCTGTTACTTCAGGAGAACGAGCCGCGAAAGCCTAGTGCGCGCTGCTGGCCGCCGCATGCGGCTCTTTTTGCGCCTGCGCAAGCGCTGGGGCGACCTCTGCGAATACCGCGAGATGGCGGTCTACATCCGCGTCGGTGTGCGCGATCGATACGGTCCACTGCTCGTCCCACCAATAGGGCTGGGCCATCACACCGCGGTTCACCATCGCAAACCAGTAATGGCGCCACAGTTCGCTATCAGCCTTCAGCCAATCGCGATAATTGCGAATCGGTTTCGGGAAAAACATCAGCGAGCCATTTGATCCTGCGCCCACGACGTAAGCTTTCAAGCCGGTCTTGCTGATTTCTTTGTTGTAGCCATCGAGCAATCTCTTGTTCAGCCGATTTACGTGCTCGTAAGCCGCGGGCGTAAGCACTTCCCTGAACATTGCGAGTCCCGCGGCCATGGCAACGGGGTTCGTGTTATACGTGCCGCCGTGGAAGACTTTATGGTCAGAGATGAGACCCATCACTTCCCGCGTGGACGCGAACGCCGCCAGCGAGAAGCCGCCGCCAATCGATTTTGCCAGGCAAACGATATCCGGCTTGATTCCGAAATATTCGCAGGCCCCGCCGCGGGCCAGCTTCGCTCCGGTCTTAACTTCATCGAAAATCAGCAGAGCGCCATTCTTTCGGGTAATTTCGCGCAAGGCCTGGTGATAGCCCTCATCCGGCATCAGGATTCCGACATTCATCATGATCGGTTCAACAATGACTGCCGCAATTTCACCCGGATACTTTGCAAACAACCGCTCCACGCCGGCCACATCGTTGAACTGCGCTACGAGAGTATTTTGCAGCGTGGCTTTCGTCACGCCCTCGCCGCCCGGCACGGAATTCGGGAAGTTTGCGTCGCCCACTTCCTCGGCTTTCGGTTTTACCGAGACGAGAACGGAATCGTGCAATCCGTGATAGCCACCCTCCATCTTGATGATGCGGTCTCGCCCGGTGGCGGCGCGCGCCAGGCGCACGGCGTGCATGGTGCATTCCGTTCCGCTATTGCTGAAACGCACCATCTGCACCGGAAATCTTTCGCAGATTTCTTCGGCCAGTTCCCATTCGAGATTGTGAGGCATCCCGAACATGGTTCCGGTGCCTAGCTTTTCCTGTACCGCGCGCATCACCGCAGGATTGCAGTGCCCGGCCATCAACGCGCCAAAGCAGAGATTGAAATCAATGTATTCATTGCCGTCAATGTCGTGAATATGGCCGCCTTTGCCGTCGCGGACAAAGATGGGGTACGGATCGTACGCTCGATAGTTGCTCGCTACACCAAGAGGCAGCCTTTCCTCGGCTCGCTTATGAGCTTTTCGCGAAGCCGGCGTGCGTTTTTCGTAGGTGGCGATTTCTTTCTGAAGTCCCTGGTGCATGACATCCTCCGTAATACGATTCGCTCCGGCCGGGGCAGGATCCGAGGTTTAGCGATGCCCGGGCGTTTGTCTTAACCTGCCTCTACGCAACAAAGCGAGGGCGCCGCCTGAGCGACACCCTCGCTCTGCAAACCGACTCGAACCAAACTAGAACAAGAACTTCAATCCAAACTGAATCACACGCGGACCTTCCCTGGTCTTCAACACTTCGCCAAATGTTGAATCGGAAAAATTTCCGTCAGGATTGTTGAACTGCGTGTGATTCCATGCATTGTAGAATTCTCCGCGAAACTCCGTGTTCCATCGCTCGTTGATAGGAGTTTTTTTCGAAAACACTAAATCAGTATTGTTAAGCGGCGGCCCGCAGCAGAGCGAGTGCGGAAGGTTTCCGAAGGCTCCGGGCGCAGGATCGCTGATGTTCAGGGACGTGAAGTAATTGTTATTTAAGCCTTCTGCCGGGTTCACAATCTTGGGGTTGGTGAATTGGACCTTACCAGTGATTTGCGGCGTATTGGCGTCTTCAAAGTTGAAACTGCTCTCCAATTCCAAATCATCCTGCGTCTGGACGCGAATGGGAAATCCGGTCTGATAAGTGATGATCGCCGACATTCCCCAACCGTCCAATGCCTTACCCTTGAAACCATCATATTTTGGTATGGGTAGCTCCCAGACGGGGCTGAATACAAACCGGTGTTTTGCGTCGAGGAGCGACAGTCCCCGAGTGGCGTCGAAGTTCACCGGATTCAGCTCGTTTTCGAACGAGGCACCTTGGTCAATCGCCTTGCTGAAAGTGTACGAAGCCTGAAACAACAAACCGTGTGAGTAGCTTTTTTCCGCTGAGATCTGCAAACCGTTGTAATTGGAGTTCGCAATGGTGCCTTCGGCGAAGATGTTGCTGAACACCGGAACGCCGTCGGCCGGGCAACCCGCTCCGCTGGATGGCTGGCAATTGGGTGAGGAGAAGGGCCGTGTGCCGACAAGGGTGATCCCGCCGGCCGGAACGATACCCGCAGGAAGACATCCCGGATTCCCGCCCGGCGTACCGGTGTAGGGCAAAACCAGTCCACTGCAACTAATTGACGGAACGTGGAAAGGCTCCGGCGGCAATGTCGATATCCCGGCCGGAATAGTGGTTCCGCCAGGAATAAAGTATGAGCTATCCGCGCTGAAGGGGCCGCAGGAGGTTTGCACGCCGCCCGCCGCCAAAGGTGCGGAGAGAACGGCGTTCGGGTTTGCGGCTGAAAGATTCATGAGGCCAAGGCAAGTCTGAATGTTTCCTGCGTTTTCATCATGCACCGCGAGCAGGTGATGTCCTTGCGTGCCGACATAGGAAACGCGGAGAACCATGGATTTGGTTAACTGGCGTTCGATCGTCAAATTGTATTGATCGGCATACTGTGTTCTCAGATGCGGATCAAATTCTCCGAACAGAAGAATGGGGCGGAAGGCTGACCAGTCCACGCAACCATTTGGTCCTCCTGACTGGAAGCACGGCGTCTTAGGCGACTGGCTGATAACGGGGCCGAACACATTGGGAGTCTGGGTGCCATCCTGCAGCAGGAATGGCGTGTTGAAGTTTGGATTCGAAAGGTCAATGCTGCCGCCAAAAGGAGGTTCCGCGCTGAACTGCGCCAGCACAAGCTGTTCGATTGGATTGTAGAAAATTCCGTATCCTGCCCGAATGCTGGAATTTCCGGGACCGCCGGTCAACTTCGCGAGCCAGCCCTCCGTCCATCCGGGACTCCATGCAATTCCAACGCGTGGCGCAAAGCCTTTGTAGTCGGTGGATGTCAATCCCCTTGGAACGCCTTTATCGCCCGGAAACACCAGGCCCAGCGGGAAAACCGAGTTGGCCGGCCCGGTCTCACTGCAATCCGTGCTGCCTCCTGCCGCTGCGGAAATGATTCCGGCACTTGGGTTACTGGGATTGCTTACATTCAGAAGGCAGGGATATTGCTGGGTTGCTTGCCCGGGACGGAAGGTCTGAAGCCGATTGCCTTCGTCGTAATATGGAGTATTCAGTTCCCATCGTAAACCATAGCTCAGCGTGAGGTTGGGCTTCAGTTTGTAGCTGTCCTGCGCGAAGAGGTACAGCGCAGAGTTGCGGTCATTCTGGCGCTGTGCTGCACCTTGCGTGTATTCGTTGGCTGTACCGATGAAATAATCGGGATAAGCGTCGCTAAAACCAACGTCGTTCGTGATGGGCGAATCGCAGTTGTTCGGGAAGTTCGGGTTGGATGGCGCGCAAAGGTTGCCATCGGTCAAGAATGTGTAGTCGCCATTGATATTGAAATAATAGAACTGATTGAATTGCTGGCGACGGACGTCACCGCCAAACTTGATGGTGTGTTTGCCGACGGATTTTGTAAAATTGTCCGTGAATTGAAATGTGTTTCCGGCCTGCGGCAATTCGCCCTCGAAGTTGTTCCCTATAGTGAATCCTCCCAAGACGGTTATGTAGGGAACGCCTTGTCTTCCAGGAATATTGCTCGTTATGCCGATCGGATTTGTTCCGGGAGTTGGGAACTGCGAGTTTGTCTGTGTAAAGCAGCTATTCACCAGGGCGGCGCCGCAGGAGTCTTGTACGCTGGGCAGCGTATTTAGCGGATGGTTATTCCCTTGCTGGCCTTCGCGAAAGTAATTGAAGCGGGCTTCGTTTACCGCCGTGGACCCGATGGTCCAGGTATGGCTCAGATTCCACTGCTGCACTCGCGCCTTATTAAGAGCGCCGAAACCGGGAAGGAGCCCGCCAGGATACTCTAACTCAAAGTCAGAGAAGGGATCCTTGGCGTTATCGTCGTTAAAATAATAGTAGGCGCTGAATTGCTGAGCCGCATTAATTTTGTGGTCAAAACGCATGGTGAACTGATCACCGCGCTCGCGCCTATCTCCAGCCGTCGCAAGCGTGCCTGCTCCGAATGGGGCCACGTATTTTTGATACAGGGCAAGCGCCGTGGAATCGAAACACTGCGTTGGAATTATGTTGTTGGCAAAAACCGTCTGGAAGAGTTGGGGGGTGTTCCCGGCCGCAGCGGCCGCGAGTGCTGATTGGCCCCCTGGAGTAAGAGCAGCGGAGCAACCCGGACGGGATTGGAGGTTCTGGGCGAACGCTTGGTCCGTGATGGAGCCATCAAAGGCAGGACCGCCAGAGAAATTCCCCGCTGCCTCGCCAGAAGTCGGCAACGTCACATTGCCTGACGAGATTCCCTGAATCAACCGGTTCCCTTCATACGATCCGAAAATGAATGTCTTGTCCTTCTTGATGGGACCGCCCAGAGTTGCGCCGAATTGATTCTGTTTATAATCCAGCAGGAAGGGATCGAAGTATCCTTGAGAGTTGAGCGCCTGGTTGCGGAGGAACTCGTAGAAATCGCCATGAATACTGTTGGTGCCGGATTTCGTAACCACGTTTACCACCGACCCGGAGTTGCGCCCATATTCCGCGTCGAAGGTGTTGGTGATGACTCGAAACTCTTCGATCGCATCCGGCGAGGGCTGAATCGCCGGGGCGTTAATGAATATGTCGTTGCCATCGCCTCCGTTCACCATGTAATTGTTGGAGCGACCGCGGCCTCCGTTAACTGACACAGCTCCCGCATTATCGCTGCCCAAAAACAAGTCCGCGCCCACCTGCGACTGCACTCCAGGCTGCAACTGGAGGAGAGAGTACGCGTTGCGCGTGGCCATCGGGAGTTCGCGTATGGCAGTGTCGGTCATCACGGCGCCGAGCTGCGTGCTGGTGGTCTCCACTTGCGCAGCGTTCGCCTCCACAGTGACGGTGTCGGCGGATCCGCCGACCACCAGGTTCACGGTAACCAGATTGACGTGGCCGATGGTGACGACGACATCCTTCTCCACGTACTTCTTGAAGCCCTTGGCATCGGCGCTCAATTCGTAGGAACCCACGGTTAGCTCAGGGATGTCGAACGAGCCGTCTTTGTCCGCTGTAACGGACCGTCTGGTGTCTGTTCCGCTTAGTACCACGGTGACTATAGTGCCGGGGACGACCGCGCCGGATTGGTCCACAACTGTTCCGCGAATTGTTCCGTTTGTTTGCGCCCTGGCCGTTCCGCCCCAAAGCAACGCCATAAACACAAATAGACACACCTGCGCCCGTGTTTTTGAAGTCATCGCCGCTCCTCTAGGAAAACCTGAGGCCACCCGACCCCCGAGACGCCTCACCGGATATTTTTTCGGTTGCAGCTTCCCGAAAAACCTTACTATAATCCGCGAACCTTAGAAGAAGGCCCAAAGGTTGTCAAGGGGAAACTGATTTTGAGGCCGTCTCAGAAGCGCGCGAATGAGAGCCCGCGTGCACACGGGTATTTGCGCATCAGTGACGTCGCGCGGATCGTGGGCGTTTCACCATCGATCCTTCGCTCGTGGGAGAATCTCGGCCTGGTTGCGCCCACTCGCACAGACAGCCGCTACCGAATCTATACGCACGCAGACGTTCGCATTCTAAAACGCGCTCAATTCTTCCGGCGCGCGCGGGGCATGAACGCACCCGCCATCGTGCACCTGCTTAAAACTCACAAATTGTTGCCGCACGCCGGCGAACGGCCTAAGGCCAGCGCTGTCGGCCCGCGTTTACGCCGTTTGCGATTGCAGAGGAAGGCCTCGCTCTCACAGGTGGCGCGCGCGACGGATGTTTCGGTTGGATTCCTCAGCGCCGTCGAGCGCAGCCAAATGACTGCGTCGGTCGCTACTCTTCGGCGGCTGGCCCGTTTCTACCACGTGAATATCTTGTCGCTTTTTAATCCTTCCGATGTGAATCCGGGCCGGGTAAAACCGGCGGACAGAAAAGTTCTTGAAGCCGGGCCGGGCGTGCGCATGGAGCTGCTCTCTTGGGGCAATGCCGCCATGATGGAACCTCATCTGTTCCGCATCGCTCCTTCGGCAGGCAGCGGAGAATCGTATGCGCATGATGGCGAAGAATTTCTATACATTCTGCGCGGTAGCCTCGAAATCGTGTTGGATGGGGGAGAAAAGCACAGACTGGAAGAAGGGGATAGTTTTTATTTCGAAAGCAGCAACGGGCATCACTGGAAGAATCCCGGCAAAAAAGAAACGCTGGTGCTGTGGATCAACACGCCACCAACGTTTTAAGTTTGTAACAATCGAGAAAGTCGGAGATTTCCTTGAACCGAGAGTCGCGAATCCGAAACCTGAACAACTTTTCAGTCCTGCTTTCACTGGTCATCGCCGCCCTGCTTGTTTTCGCCGCGGGCTGTGCGAAGAAAACGCCGACCCTCAGTCTTCTGGTATGGGAAGGCTACGCGGACCCATTATTCGTGAAGGCCTTTGAGGAATCGCACCATTGCAGAATCACTGCGGCGTACATGGGTACCAGCGACGAGCTCGTCGCCAAGCTGCGCGGAGGCAGTGCGAGCAATTACGACGTGATTTCACCGTCGAGCGACGTGGTGACGTCTATCGCGGCGGCCGGCTTGGCAGCCCCACTCGATCTTTCTAAGCTGCCATCCTATTCACAGCTTTCCGACCGCCTGCGCAACGCTCCGTTGGTCCGCATAAACGGCAATGTCTATGGCGTCCCCTTCGTGTGGGGGCCTAATCCGCTTCTGTACGACACGACATTCTTCAAGACGCCGCCCGATAGCTGGTCCGTGCTTTGGGATTCCAACCTAAAAGGAAAAATCTCCGTCTGGGACGATTTATCAACCATCTGCATGGCGGCGCAGGTTCTCGGCTACGACAAGCCGGACCCAGGGCACCTCTACAACCTGACGGATCAGGAACTTGAAAACGTCAAGAAAAAACTGATCGCACTGAAACCGAATATCCGAAAAGTATGGGCCACTGGAGGCGAACTCACGAACCTCTTCGAGAATCACGAAATCGTCGCAGGCATGGGCTGGCCGCTGATGACCAACAATCTACGTAAAGTGAATTTTCCAATCGGCGAAACGATTCCCCGGGAAAATACCACCGGATGGATTGATCATCTGATGATCACTTCCGCAAGCGAAAACAAAGAACTAGCGACCCAGTTCCTCGAATACATGATCGAGGCAAAGACGCAAAAGTTAGTCGCCGACGTCACCGGGTACGATCCCGCCAATCCCCTGTCGGCGCAGTTCATGAGCGACGACCAGAAACAATCCCTGCACCTCAATAACGTGGACGAATACATGACGCACATTTATTTCTGGCAACAATATCCGCGCCGCGATAAATACAACGAAATCTGGAACGAAATAAAGGCAGCCCAGTGATTCCCGATTTCCCTAGCGATTCACGCCCCGGGCACCGCCTTCGTTTTGCTGTTCGCGCGTCGTTCAACGATCGCTTTCTTCCTGGAGACCGTTCTTGAAGGCATCAGGTTCACCCGTTCCCGTCGAACGCGGACCTGTGGAAGTTTTGCTCTCCATTCGACAAGTTGAAAAACAATTTGCTGGACGCCCGGTTCTGTGCGGAATTTCTCTCGAGGTGGCGTCCGGCGAGTTTCTGACGATCCTCGGCGAGAGCGGCTCGGGCAAAACCACCTTGCTTCGCTTGATCGCGGGATTTGAACAATTAGACAGCGGCGAGATCCGGATGGCGGGCGAACGTCTCGACCAGATCCCCGCCCATCGCCGCGAGGTCAACACCGTTTTTCAGAGCTACGCAATTTTTCCGCACCTTTCAGTGTTTGAAAATGTCGCCTACGGGCTCCGAGCGAAATCCGTACCACGGGTTGAAATTCCGCTTCGGGTTACGCAAGCTCTTGCCATGGTAAAGATGAGTGAATTCTCGCAATCCGCGCCTTCGCGGTTGAGCGGCGGCCAGCAGCAGCGGGTCGCGCTGGCGCGCGCGCTGGTCAACCGGCCTCGCGTTCTGCTGCTGGATGAGCCTCTCTCAGCTCTCGATGCAAACCTGCGCCGTCAGATGCAGGTTGAACTCAAATCGCTGCAGCGCGAAGTCGGCATCACCTTTATTTTCGTCACTCACGACCAAGAAGAAGCCATGGCTCTTTCCGACCGCGTCGCGCTTCTCCGCGCGGGCCGGCTTGAGCAGGTCGCAGAGCCGCGGGAGATTTACGGCCAGCCGGCCACGGCTTACGCCGCACAGTTCATCGGCCAGACAAATCTTTTGCGCGCGGAGGTTCGCGATGGAATAGCGAACGCGGGCCCAATCGCGTGGCCATCAGCCGGTCCCTCCGGAGCTGCGACATTTTCTCTGCGGCCCGAGGCAATCCGCCTGTCTTCGGCGCCTCAGGCGGCGAGACCAGCCGGTGGAACAGCCCATTTCCATGGCCGCATTCAGAATCAGACTTTCGGCGGCGCCATGGACTTGGTCGAAATCGACTGCGGCAATTCGCACATCCTACGCGCGCGCATTCCTAGCCCCGGTCCGCTCGTGGGCCAGCAGGACTTTGAATTCGCCGCAAGCGACGCCGTGCGAGTGCGCGAAGGCGGCGGTAGCTAACTTATGTATTCGCGCGCGTACAAATCAGCCGTCACAATTCCTCCTCTGCTATGGGTCACGGTTTTCTTGCTGATCCCTTACGCCATTCTTTTCTGCTATAGCTTCTGGTCTGTTTCGCCTCTGCAAGTTATCGTGCACAACTGGAATCTGCACAACTACGCCCAGTTGTTTCGGAATCCGTTGTATCTCACCGTGCTGCTCCGTTCGATCAGAATCGCCGGAGCGGTCACTCTGCTGGCGCTGTTGCTCGGCTATCCGCTCGCTTACTACCTTTCGTTCCACGCGGCGAAGCGCAAGGATTTGCTCTACCAGCTCGTAATCATTCCGCTGTGGGCCAGTTATCTGGTCCGCGGTTACGCGTGGAAAACGATTCTCGGAAGCGACGGCGTGCTGAACGGATTTCTGCAATATCTGCACATCACACACCGGCCGGTTGAGTTTTTTCTGTACAGTCCATTCGCCGTCATTCTCACGCTCACGCACATCTATACGCCATTCACGTTCTTGCCCATTTACGCATCGCTCGAACATGTGCCGCGCAATCTGGTGGAAGCCTCGCACGATCTTGGTGCCTCGCCATTCTCCACCTTCGTGCGTGTAATTTTGCCGTTGTCCCTTCCAGGTATTCTCGCGGGAGCTACGTTCGCCTTCGTGCTCACTTTGGGAGATTTTCTCGCGCCTCTCCTGGTGGGCGGCTCCAGCGGCATCATGATTTCCAATATCGTGGTGAGCTTGTTCGGGGCTGCTTACAACTGGCCTCTCGGCGCGGCGATTTCGCTGTGCATGTTACTGCTGGTTGTAAGCCTCCTGTTCGCGACTGAACGCCTGGAAAAGAGGTTCACAATTTCGTGAGCGGCGCACTCCAATCCTCACGCGCTCCGCTTCTCACCACCTATGCTCTCCTCGTCTACGCGTTTCTGTATTTTCCGATCGTCGTCTTAGTCGTGTATTCCTTCAACGGCTCCGGCGTGGGAGGATTCCCCCCTTCGGGCTGGACTCTCGACTGGTATCGCCAGCTTTTCGCCGACGCCGCCCTTTGGGATGCTGTACTAAACAGCTTCATCGTGGCGGCTGTTGCCGTCGCGATTTCGCTGGGCCTTGGACTGCCCGCGGCGCTGGCGCTAGACCGCGCGCAATTCCCCGGAAAAGCGCTGTTCCGGCGACTGGTCCTTCTTCCCTTGATTCTTCCAGGAATCATCACGGGCCTTTCGCTGTTGATGCTTTTCGTCGGCGTGGGAATGAAACTTAGCCTCGTCACTGTCACACTGGGCCACGGCACCGCACTGATATCTGTAGCCACTACCGAAATATTCGCCGGGTTGCAGAAGATGGACCGCGCGCAGGAGGAGGCGTCTCTCGATCTAGGCGCAAATCACTGGAAGACTTTCTGGCGTATTACGTTTCCCAACCTACAAGTTTCGCTCATTGCCGCCGCCCTCTTGATTTTTACGCTGTCGCTGGACGAAATCGCGGTCACTTTTTTCCTGATCGGCCGTGACAATACTCTGCCGCTAGAAATATGGTCGCGTCTGCGCCGGGGAATCACGCCCGAAATCAACGCGATCTCCACTCTGATTCTCTTGTTCTCCATTAGCACGATTCTCATCTGGTACCGGCTTCGCACGCGCACCCAACACACTGGCGAATCTCCCGCGGCAGCAGCCATGCTGCCTTCGTCTCTCGAAGGAGAACATTCATGAGCGATACTCGAAGAGATTTCCTGAAATTCATCGTGGTTGGTTCGATGGCCGCCGGATGCCCTGCGGATTTGTCGCTCTTTTCCGCGCAAGATTTCCCTGTACCTCAACTGGACGGCGATCATTACGAGATTTGCCATCAGGTTCGCGACGGCCACACGTTCGCCAAGCCTCCCGTTTCGAAGCGCCACGAGGTCGTAATTGTTGGAGGGGGCGTGAGCGGATTGAGCGCAGCGTACTTTCTGCAGACGCGCGATTTTCTTCTACTCGAAAAAGAAGCTCACTGGGGAGGCAACGCGACCCTCGGGGATTATGAGGGTCAGTTGTTTTGTACCGGTTCAGCTTTTGACTATGCCGGCACTGCAAGCGATCACCTCGCCCGCGAACTAGGTTTGGCTCCCCTGCCAATCAACTGCCCCGATCCGACAATCGTCAACGGCAAATGGGTGGCGGACACGTGGGGTGCGGGTCTTGACGAGCTTCCCTACCCCGCTTCGGTGCGCGAAAGCTTCAAGAAGTTCCGGACAGACATGCTCAAGCTCGCCGCAGATAAGAACCAGGAACAGTTTGACAACACTCCGCTCACAAAATACTTGAAGGCATACGCTCCGGAAGTAAAACAATGGTGGGATTGTTATGGCCCATCGAATTACGGAGCGGCATCGGACGACACCTCAACAATGGTTGCGCTCGATGAGCTGAAAGACATGGCTGGAGCTGCGGAACACGACACGCGCATCACGCTGCCGGGCGGAAACGCCACGTTGGCACTGAAGCTTTCCGAAACTCTTCATGCGAAATTCCCCGAAAAGATGATCGGCGGCGCGACAATCGTCGCCGTGGACCCGCAGAAAACAGAAGTCCACATTACCTACGTTCAAGGGAACGCGCTGCACACCGTCGCCGCCAAATTTGTGGTGATGGCCACACCGAAATTCATCACCTCGCGAATCGTGTCCGGACTTTCGGACGATCAAACGGACGCGATGAGATCGTTCCGCTTTTGCCCCTATCTAGTGATCAACATGATCTACGACAAACCTGTGTACAACCGCGCGTACGATAGCTGGTGCCCCGGGAATACATTTTGCGACGTGGTGGTCGCGGATTGGGTGATGCACGATCAACCGGGTTACAAACAGAAAAATAATATTCTCACGTTTTACACACCGGTATCAGAGTTGCATCGGGACAAGCTTTTGCAAGTGGCAGGTTGCCAGCGAATCGCACAGAATGTCTTGCGCGATTTTCAGAAACTTTTGCCCCAATTCTCTCCGGAGCCAATCGAGGTGCACATCTACCGCCGTGGCCACCCGATGTTTTTGTCTGCTCCTGGAGTCTTCACCAAAATAATTCCGGCGGCGAACCAGCCGCTAGAGCGAGTTGTATTTGCGAACACAGATTCCGTCGGACCCGAATCGCTGGTCTATGCCGCGGTGGAAGCATCTCGCCGGGCTGCGGATTGGACGGAAAAGCGGATGGCAGGTGCAACTGCTTCGGCTGCGAGTGCGGCCGCGGGATTCCCGAAATGATTTCCCATTTCAAGGCGCTTTTGTAGCTCCGAGGGGTCGCCGCTTTTCTACGCAGGGTTATCAGGCAGTTCTCAGCCAAAAAAAAGGACACCCGGGAGAGAGAAACCGGGTGTCCTGTACTCATCTTCCCCGCCAGAGAAAGAATTTCTGCGAATTGACACTACTCGTGCTTACGGATGCCCCACCACGCTCAAATTGTGAACTCCCGAAAAAATCGAAACTCCCGTGCTCGCTGATTGCGGTAGCCACCAGGTGCGCCGCTCAAAATCGTAATGGCTGCGCTGCATATGACGAGCGAGCAAGTCGAACAGAACCGGCCCCACTTGGATCGCCGCATAGATTGCGGGCGAATGCGCGAACGGCCGCATCGTGGGGTCTTCTTCCACCGCGCCGCGGGAAATTGCCTGCCGCGTCGTGTAGGCATCGAAAGCCGCCGCGCCATGTTCCGCAAAAGCCAACGCCAGCCACTCTCGCCGCGCAGGAGCCGATTCTGCTTCTCGAATCGGATATCGTTTCTCATTTGCGTCCGGAATCCGAATAGTCGAAAACGATTGCGAGTTTTGCGCAACCGAAACAGGCGTCACGCCGGGTTGGCGTCCCTTGTCAGCCGCGTAAATTGAATCCAGCCTCATGCGAGCAGTCGCTGAAGGTTTGGAACTCGGTTCCTCTGCTCTCGCTGCGGAAGCGCTCACGATCGAAGACGGGATTAGAGTCGGCGTAACCGTAGATGTCATTTGTAACCCTAGAAAAACCACCGCAACAGCTAACATCATGGAAGGGGCGACTCCTAGCCTAGGCTGCAGGATAGAGAAAGCACACTTGGCACCATCTCCCGAGTCCAGCTAACTGCCTTGTGTGCAGCATCTTCAGCAGGCAGAGAGATCCAGAGCACCCAAGAAAATGGGCTTAAAGGGCCACACCCTGGAAAACTCTTTCCCGGCGCCTGGCCTAGCTGCCTGTGTTCTTCCGGCGGCAAAATCCAAGCTTCGAGTGACTTTCGCCTCGAACGGAACAATTCGTGTCCGGCTTTATCGGCCTTGCTACGCGGCCGCTGTTATTCGCAGCGGGTCCTGCCTTGCGCTCGGACTTCCGTATCCTTAAGATGGTTTTGACCAGCATGGCTAGCGGAACAATAAAGAATCCCAAAAATTCGAAGCCGGAGAAGAGCCGTCCTCGCTCAGAGGAGCTTTTCGAGCGCGGGAAGAAAACGCTTGTCGGCGGAGTGAACAGTCCGGTACGCGCGTTCCGCGCCGTTGGCGGAACGCCGTTGGTAATTGATCACGCCAAGGGCGCGTGCCTCTTTGACGTAGATGGCCGCCAATACATCGACTTCGTCTGTTCCTGGGGCGCTTTAATTCTGGGACACGCGCATCCGGATATCGTTGCCGCCGTTTCCGACCAGGCTTCTCGGGGCACTAGCTTCGGCATGACTTCGCCGCTCGAAATCGAACTCGGCGAGAAAATCGCAGGCGCGATTCCGTCGGTCGAAATGGTACGCTTCGTCAACTCGGGAACCGAAGCCGCAATGTCTGCCATTCGTCTTGCGCGCGCATTCACCGAACGCGATCTCATCATTAAATTCGAAGGCTGCTACCACGGGCACTCCGACGGATTCCTCTCAGAAGCTGGCTCCGGCCTCGCCACGCTTGGAATCTCTGCATCTCCCGGGGTGCCGAACGCGTTCGCCAGCCTCACGCTGAATTCTCCCTACAACGATTTGGAAGCCATCGAAAATCTCTTCAAGCAGCATCCTGGAGAAATAGCGGCGGTGATCGTCGAGCCGGTAGCCGCAAATATGGGAGTTGTTCCGCCGGCTCCCGGCTTTCTCGAAGGCCTGCGCGCCATCACCAAAAAAGAAAAGGTCCTGCTGATCTTCGATGAAGTCATCACCGGCTTCCGCATTGCTTACGGGGGCGCGCAAAGCGTTTACAAAATCGACCCCGATCTCACAGTAATGGGGAAAATAATCGGAGGCGGACTTCCCGTTGCGGCATACGGCGGCAAACGCAACATCATGGAGCGGGTCGCGCCGCTCGGCCCGGTCTACCAGGCCGGCACGCTTTCCGGTAATCCTCTGGCCATGCGCGCTGGACTTGCCACGCTTCCCAAACTCGAAGTTCCCGGGTTTTATGAGGACGTGAATCGCAAAACGCAGCGCCTCGCGGATGGGTTGCGCACCGCCCTAAAAGATGCAACCGTGCAGGGCCAAGTGAATGTCGCGGGTTCTTTGCTCACCATTTTTTTTACCGACCAGCCGGTTCGCAATTATGCGGACGCAAAAAAATCCGACTCCGCCCGTTTTGCCGTTTTCTTTCAGGAAATGCTCAACCGCGGTATCTTCGTCGCGCCTTCGCAGTTCGAAGCGCTTTTTGTCTCCGCCGCACACACCGATGCTGACATCGATCGCGCCATTGCAGCGGCCCGCGAGAGCATCGCGTCCACGCAGGGAAACTAGAAGGCAGGAAACCTCAGAGCTGAATGTTGCCGCGCGTTAACAGGCTTTCAGCCAGCGCGCGACGTCCTTCGCGTGATACGTCAGGATTATTTCCGCGCCCGCTCGCTGGATGCCGGTAAGAATCTCGAGCACGATGCGCTTTTCGTCCAGCCAACCACGTTGCGCCGCCGCTTTCACCATCGCATATTCCCCGCTCACGTTGTAGGCCGCCACCGGAACGTCGAATTTCTCCCGCACGCGCTGGATGACATCCAGATACGGCATGGCGGGCTTCACCATAATCATGTCCGCGCCTTCTTCCAGATCCAGCGCGACTTCCCGCAGTGCCTCTCGCGCGTTTGCAGGATCCATCTGATAGCTTCTCCGGTCTCCGAATTGTGGAATGGACTGCGCTGCCTCTCGAAATGGACCATAAAATCCCGAAGAATACTTTGCCGCGTAAGAGAGTATGGCTACGTTCTCGAATCCGTTCTCGTCGAGCTTTTGGCGGATCGCGGCTACCCGGCCGTCCATCATGTCCGAGGGCGCGACGATATCGGCGCCCGCGCGTGCGTGCGAAAGCGCCGCATCTGCCAGCAATACCAGGCTTGGATCGTTCAGCACTTCTTCGCCTTTGATCACGCCGCAGTGCCCGTGGCTCGTGTATTCGCACAGGCACACATCTGTCAGGACGATCAGGTCCAGCTTTGCCTTTCGTATCGCCTCAATCGAACGCTGCACCGCTCCGTTGGCGTCGTAGGCCTCCGAAGCAAGCTCGTCCTTGTGTTCGGGCAAACCAAAAAGAATTACTGCGGGGATTCCCAGACCCGTGACTTCACGGCATTCTTCGACGATTTGATCCACTGATTGCTGATAGATGCCGGGCATGGAGCTGACTTCGGTGCGGATGTTCTTGCCCGGGCAAGCGAACATCGGATAAACAAGCCCGCTCGTAGTGAGACGCGTTTCGCGAACCAACCCACGAAGAGCTTCGGTGCGCCGCAGGCGTCGCGGCCGATGTACGGGAAACGTCATGCGCGCCTCGCTGCAGAATTCCGACGCTGGTAAAACTTTGCAATCGAGTCCGCCAGGCCCGCTGCAGAAGATTCGTTAGCTTCGATATCCACTCGCGCACCGTCCTCGCGCAGAGCGCGTGCCGTCGTCGGACCGATCGCCGCGAATTGTACCCGGCTCGAAAGCTCGGCAAGCTCCGCCGCGCCGACGCATTCAGATAAAAAGCGGAATGCAGAGGGGCTGGCGAAAACAATCGCATCAACTTCCGCGTCACAGATACTGTTCAGAATCGCCGGATCAAGCGACACGGGCGCGGAGGTGCGATACGTTACAATCTCAGTCACTTTGGCCCCAGCTTCTCGCAGAGCATTCGGCAAACGATCGTCGGCGCGGTCACTTCGAGGCAAAAGAATCTTGCGATCGCCAATCGCGCCCCATAATTCCTTAGCCAGCGCGTCGCCGCTGTGATTTTTCGGAATCGTATCCACTCGAAATCCTTCAGCGGCTGCTGCGGTGGCAGTCGCAGGCCCAACCGCTGCTACCAGAGGCCGCGGCGCTTGCAGCGCAGCCACCTTCAAACCTAATTCAGCAATCCGCCGGCAGAAGAATCGTACCGCATTCCGGCTGGTAAAAAGAATCCAGTCGAATTCGGCGAGACCCCTCAGCGCCGCGTCGAGCGCTTGCGAATCTTCTACCGCGGCAAAACTCACCGTCGGCAACAGGAGAACTTCGGCGCCCAGCGCTTCGAGTGAATGCGCTAGCTCGTGTGCCTGGTCGGTCGCGCGGGTGACTACCACGCGCTTGCCCGCCAGCGGTTTCTTAGCTGCGTCCAACGGAACGCCCCGCTAGCCGCAGAATCCTGTCCGCGCCCGCTTCAATCAGAATTTGGCCGAGCCTAACGCCGAGCTTTTCGGCTTCTTCCGGGCGCCCACGCAAGTCCTTGCGCACAAATTCTTTTCCGTCGGCGGAGAAAACGCACGCTTCCAATCGCAATTCGTGTTTTTCTCGCCGCGCCCAGGCACCGAGCGGAACCTGGCATCCTCCTTCAAGTTCGCGCAATAAGGCCCGTTCCGCCGTCACAGCCTCGTGGCTTTCGGGTTCGTCAAGCGCAGCGACAAGCCGCAATGTTTCACGATCGTCGGCGCGAGTTTCAATTCCGAGGGCACCTTGCCCTACGGCGGGCAGCATGATTTCCGGCGGAAGAATCTGCGTAATCTTGTCGCTCACGCCCAGGCGGTTCATACCAGCGGTCGCGAGGACGATTGCGTCAAATTCGCCCGCTGCAACTTTCTTAAGCCGAGTGTCCACATTGCCGCGCAAATCGAGCAATTCGAGATCGGGCCTATGATGCCGAAGCTGAGCTTGCCGGCGAAGGCTGCTGGTGCCCACGCGCGCGCCAGAGGCGAGATCCTTCAACTTGGCGCCGTCGCGAGAAATCAGGCAGTCGCGCACGTCCTCTCGTTTTGTTATCGCGGGGAATACAAGTCCCGCAGGATTCTCCGTGGGGACATCTTTCATGCTATGAACCGCCAGGTCCGCAGTTCCAGCTAGCAGCGCTTCTTCCAATTCCTTGATGAAAATACCTTTCGTCCCAGCCTGCTCGCTCACCTGCGCCACCGAAGCACCCTGAAATTTGTCACCCGAGGTGCGAATGCGGATCAGCTCGGATTCGATGCCGTGCAACTGCGCGAGACGTTCGCGAATGTGATTCGCCTGCCAGAGCGCGAGTGCACTACCGCGCGTCGCGATGCGCAACAGCTTCACTCCTTGTCCTCATCCAGCCCGAAAAGGTGGCGCAGAGCCTCCAGGCCTGCCAGGCGTCCCCGCATGCCCCGGCCATGGCGAACCTTCTGGGACGGCTGCTCGAGCACGCGCTCGATCAATTCCTCGGTAATATGCGCGATGCGCGCCCGTTCGTCCGGCGAGACGTCTTCCATCTCTGCCAATTTTTCGCGAATCAGCAATTCGCGCTGCTTATGAAATTGGCCGCGAAGATCGTCAACAATGTTGCCTGCTTCGAGCGCGGCGCGCCAGGCTTCGAATTTTGCGATGTGCTCGGAAATAATGGCTTCGGCGCGCGGAATTTCGGCTTCGCGCGCTTTCTTGTTCTGCTCGACGATTTCACCAAGGTCGTCGATATTGTAAAGGTAAAGATTGTAAAGCCCAGCTGCTTCAGGAGCGACATTTCGCGGAACTGCGAGATCCACTACGAAAACCGGGCGCCCGGAGCGAGCGGCGATGGCGCGCTCCAAAAGTTCACGAGAGAGGACCGGACTAGCGGAACTGACGGACGTGACGAGAATGTCTGGAAGCCCTAGTACCGACTCGAGCGATTCCCACGCCACAGCTTCTCCGCCTACTTTCTTTGCAAGCTCCGCCGCGCGGTCGAACGACCGGTTGACGACGCGCAAGCTGCCGATGCCGCGATTGCGCAGGCACTCAATCACTTGCTCGGCTACGTTGCCGGCTCCCAAGATCAACGCAGAGTGGCCTTTGAGGTTCCCGAAAACTCGCTCGGCAAGCTTCACTCCCGCAAGCGCAACGGACATGGGCCGCGCGCCCACTTCGGTCTCGCTGCGCACGCGCTTGCCTACTTCCAGCGCGCCTTGAAAAACGCGATTCAATACCGGGCCGGTAGCGCCATGATCGAGCGCCTGGCTATAAGCCGTGCGAAGCTGGCCCAAAATTTCGGCTTCGCCCAACATCATCGAGTCAATTCCAGCAGCTACGCGAAAAAGGTGGCGAACCGCGTCGGGTCCAGCCCAGCGGTAGATACGCCCTGCCAGGTCCGCGCTGGGGATGCGATGAAAGGACCTGAAATAATCTTCCATTGCTTCCGCGGGTGTGGGATGCGCGTCGCCCGGAACACCGTAGAGTTCGCTACGATTACAGGTAGAGAGCACCACGGCTTCTTCGAGAATTCCAAGCTCGCGCAGTTCGTCCGCAGCCTGCAGCGCCTGTTGCGGAGTAAACGAGATGCGTTCGCGCAATTCGACGGGTGCCGTGCGATGGTTGCACCCGATCAGCGCGACTTGAATGCGAATCGCGCCGGACTGTCCCGAATTTGCTTTCGATAGCGAAGGCATCAAAAGAACCGGTGAAACTTTGTGAGATACAAATTAACGAACGTATAGCTGAACATCACGATCACAAAATTCACGGCACATAACAAAGCCGCGCGCGCCCCCCGCCAACTGGCGTTACGCGAGAGCAGCAGATACGCCGCATAGACTACGACGATCGCAAACGTGACGATTACCTTTGGATCGCCGAATGAATAAGTGCCTCTGAGACGATGTTCCCAAACGAATCCCATACTCGCGCCGAACGCGAGCGCCACTAGACCGACATACACGCTGCTGCGGGCCATGCGGTCCAGCACGTCGAGCGCTGGAAAACGCCAAAACGCAGCACCCAGGCGCCGCGAGCGCAATACCCGGTCCTGCACCAAATAGATCAAGCTCAGCACGAAGGACAGCGCAAAGGCCGCATAGGCCCAGGTGTTCAGTGTCACGTGAAAAGCAAACAACGGCCCGCGCGCCTGCACGCGAGCTGGCGGCGCGGCCGCTGTAATGAAGCCGAGAGCGGCGACCCATGCGACAAGCAACAGGGTCACAAACGCGCCAACAGATCGCTGGCGATGGAATATTTCGAGGCCGATATAGGTGATACCTAGAAGCCAGGCGAAGAGGGACATGGATCCATACAAGTCATCGTACGGAACGGACTGAATCACGCGCGAACGCTGGTAAAGAGAAAAGTATTGCGCCACGATTCCAGAGGCGAGAAGCAGAGTGGCCAGCCGCCCAACCCAAATATTGGGCGCATACAAGATTCGGGCGTAGCAAAGAAAGCTCGCCAGGTAAAGTGCCAGGCTCAGATAGCCCAGTTGCTGTGCCATTTAGGGTAGAGGCTCCCCGTTTGCCCAAGCATTATACCGCCAAACAGGCCCGACGCGGCTTGTAGGCCACGATAAGCGATAGGGGTAGGGGGCGTGCGGCCCCGTAAGCCATCTGTTATCATGGCACAGGACTTATGTCTCAGACGACACGCGCTGGCGTAACGCGAAAGGAACTTTTTCTGCGAGCTTGCCGATTCGAACCGGTCGAGCGCGTTCCTGTATGGATCATGCGACAGGCTGGACGTTATCTCCCAGAATATCAGGCCGTGAGAGAGCGGCACTCGTTCCTGGAAATCTGCAAGACGCCCGAGTTGGCCGCCGAAGTGTCATTGCAGCCGTTCCGCGTGCTGGGCGTGGATGCGATCATTGTTTTCTCGGACATTTTAATTGTGGCGGAAGCGATGGGCATGCCGTTGGATGTCCCGGACTCCGGACCAGTGCTTTCAAGTCCCGTGCGGGATGCGGAGGCGGTGCGACGGCTGCGGGAATTCGATCCTGAAACCGAGACAAAGTTCGTTGGCGACGCGATTCGCGCCATTTGCCGTGAGGCCGGGCCGGAGGTGCCCGTAATCGGATTTGCCGCCGCTCCCTGGACGCTTGCGTGCTATATGATCGAAGGGCGGACGCGCGGTGACATTTCGCAGGCGAAAGAAATGCTGCGTACGCAGCCTGCCTTGGTGCGCGAGCTGCTCGAACGGATTGCGCGGGCGACAGCTAGCTATTTGCAAGTGCAGATTGCGGCCGGGGCTGCGGTAGTCCAACTTTTCGATACTTGGGCAGGTGAACTTACAGAGCGCGAATACAAAGAGTTTGAGCTGCCGGCCACGCAGATCGTTCTGGACTCCCTCGCTAAAATCAGCGGCAGCCAAGGTGTACCGAGGATTTTATTCGCGAAAGGCTCGGCACATTTGCTCGAAAGCTTGGCGAAATCCGGTGCCGATGTGATTAGCGTCGATTGGCGAACAGACCTCGCGGAGGCGCGACGCAAGTTTGGCCGCCGGGTGGCATTGCAAGGGAATGTTGACCCCACAATTTTGCTCGGCGCCGAAACGGATATTCGAGAGGCTGCGCGAGCCGCCGTCCAGAAAACGGGCGGCCTGGGGCACATTCTGAATCTGGGCCACGGAATTTTGCCCACAACGCCCGTGGCCAATGCCAAAGCATTTGTGGAAGCAGGGCAGACAGCGCCGATACCCACACCGGCCCAGACCAGCAGCGCGGACTAAAGATGGCCTACGACGCAACAAAACTCGGCGAGAAATTCGAAATCGCACAGATTTCGGATGCGATTCTCGAAAAATATAACCGGCCAGGCCCGCGCTATACGAGTTATCCCACCGCACCTGTGTGGAAGGATGATTTCGGACCGGACGATCTGGAAAAATATTATGCGTGCGCGGAACAGTTGGCGACCCCGCTTTCGCTGTACATGCACATTCCATTCTGCGAAAACCTCTGCTTGTTCTGCGCCTGCACGGTGTCCATACAAAAAGACAAGAAAGTTGCCGTTCCCTATCTCGATGCTTTGAAACACGAGATCGATCACGTGGCAAAACGCGTTTCGCGAAAACGCCCGGTGATTCAATTTCATTGGGGCGGCGGCACACCAACCTATTTGTCCGTAGCGCAAATGGAAGACCTTTTTCAGTACGCACACGATCGGTTTTCCTTCGCGCCGGACGCGGAGATTGGAATCGAGGTTGACCCGCGCGTCACCAGCCGGGCACAGCTGGAATCTTTGTGGCGGCTCGGATTCAACCGACTGAGCATGGGCATTCAAGATTTCCAGCCGAAAGTTCAGGAAACGATTCATCGCGTCCAGCCCTACGAGATGACCCGCGACCTGATCGTGGCCTCGCGAGAGATTGGATTTCAGAGCATAAACATAGACTTAATTTATGGCCTGCCGTATCAAACCGCCGATAGTTTTCGGGCCACCATCGACCAGGCGCTGACGCTTCTACCCGACCGCGTGGCCATGTTCAGCTACGCGCACGTGCCGTGGCTTAAAAAACAGCAAGGCTCGTTCGAGGCGCATCTTCCCGAAGGAATGGAGAAATTCCGAATCTTCCGCGCAGGCCTGGAGAAATTCCTGAGCGCGGGATATCTATACATCGGCATGGACCATTTCGCGCGCCCCGGGGACGAACTGGCTATTGCCCAGCAAAACCGCACTCTGCACAGGAATTTCCAAGGCTACACGACGAAAGCTGGCGCGGATTTGTACGGCATGGGCGTGAGCGCGATTAGCTCGATTGGCGAAGCGTATGCGCAGAATCGGCGTGAGGTTCCCGCGTACGAATCCACTGTCGCAACGCGAGGAATTGCCACCATGCGGGGCTACCGGCTTTCCGCCGATGACGTGTTGCGCCGCGCGGTAATTGGGCGGCTGCTCTGCCACACCGTGATTCCCAAGCACGAAGTGGAAGCGGAGTTCGGCGTTGATTTCGACGAGTATTTCGCCCCTGAGTTGCTTCGGCTCGAAAGCGCGCGCGAAGAAGGACTCGTCGTTTTGTCCCCCGAGGATATCCGCGTTACTCCGCTTGGCCGAATTTTCATCCGCAATATTGCCATGACGTTCGATCGTTACCTGCACGAGCAACAAATGGACCAGCGGCCCCTCTTTTCGAAGACACTTTAGCGCACAGGAATCATGCCCGGTCCCAAACACGTCATCGTCATCGGCGCAGGGCTTTCGGGCTTGGCGTGCGCGCATCGACTGAACCAGCTTGGCGCCGAGGTAACCGTTCTAGAAGCCTCTGAACGCGCGGGCGGCCTTTTGGCCACGATTCTCAAGGACGGCTTTCTTTTCGAGTCCGGACCTCAGAGTTTCCAAGCCACCGAAATCCTGGTCAGTCTGATTCGGGAACTGGGAATCGAGAGTGAACTCCAGAAAGCAGACCCGAACGCGGCACGCTACATTCTGCTCCACGGCCGGCTGCAGAAGATTCCCACTTCTCCGCAAGCGATGCTTACCAGTTCCCTGCTCGGCGCGGGATCGCGCTGGAGATTACTGTCCGAGCCGTTTCGCAGAACCATCCCGCCAGCCGGCGAGGAATCCGTGGCGAAATTTGCGCGTAGAAAATTTGGGAACGAAATTCTGGAGTATCTCGTGGGACCGTTTGTTTCCGGTGTCTACGCGGGCGATCCGGAAAAGCTTAGCCTGAAGGCGGCATTTCCTTCCCTCGACGAGTGGGAACGCGAAT
>Ga0302324_100001066_pt1 | contig 67954 bp, 57 predicted proteins | sample Palsa_T0_1_FD_201949 | JGI IMG/M metagenome (GOLD analysis project Ga0302324, IMG submission 201949) | Peat permafrost microbial communities from Stordalen Mire near Abisko, Sweden - Palsa_T0_1 | ecosystem: Environmental > Terrestrial > Soil > Palsa > Peat permafrost | place: Sweden: Abisko...
GGGCCACCGTAACTTTTGTGAGCGGCAATAATTTCGATTCCACCTGGACCAACGGCGGCAGCGGACGGATACGGCTGTCTAGCGTCTCGACCGCGGACGCCTGCAATTCGAGCAGCAGCACGTCGCACGAGGAGACCATCGCCAGCGGCTTTGGCAATTCGCTCACGCTGACCAGCTCGCCGGGATCGTACACCTACTATTGCGCGCAGGATTTCGCGGTGATGATCAACCGTGTGGTCGCCGACGCCAGCACTTCTGTTTTCATCCAGGATGTGACCGTCTCATACGTTACGGACGTTCCCGGCGAATGGATGGACAACGGCAATCAGACCATCTTTGCGCACAACAGCATAGGCGGCGGCTTCCTGGGGGAAATTCTGACGGGCGGCGGATACGGTCAATTGTCCTGGTTCAATCCGGTCAATGGATCTGTCAGCGTAATCGGGCCCATGATCGCCAATGCCAAGACCAGCGGGCCCAACCAGTGGTCTTCTCAGGCTTGCCCGCTCTTCAGTCCGGAGATTTATATTGCTATCGACGACACGCAATCGACCCCCACCTGGTATTGTGTCGTCACGGATAGCTCTGGAAAGCTGGCGCTGCTGAAGGTCGTTTATACCGGGTCGTATGCGACCTCCAACAACTTTGCCAACGCAGCGTCGGTTGGGCTTGGCACGCTGATCGCGAGCGACAACTACTCGATCACCTATTCGAACGCCGTCATCACCGATCTGACGCCCAGTTCGTTGGGCGAAGATCTTGGTACGCTCCTGGTCGCCTACGCGGGCGGGCCGCTGGATATCCCGGCCGCCGTGCCGATGACGGCATGTTCCGGCGGTCCTGTGCAGCAGGGCAATCTGGTGGTCTACTGCAATATCGGCCAAAACAGCATGTCGTGGATCTTCGCCGTTTCTCCTGGCAACGGCATTCCGGCGGATGCCGGCGGGGCTGGCGCGCATGTAGTTGCATCTCTGAACACATGGCAGTACGCGGCCTCCAGATTCTCGGTTCTACATAACCTGCAAGACTACGGGCAGAATAACCCCTATCTCGGGTATGGGCCGGACCCCATGTCTCCTGGCAATAGTGCGCTGGGCAGCACGGCCATCATCGTCACTTCCAACGCCTCGCTCCCCAGTGCGGGCGTCAGTTGCGCTACCTGGGGAAATCCTCTCGGCGTGACCGGCAATCTCTGCGGCCAGATCCAGATGAATGCGAATACCGGATCGTATGAGCCGTATTATTGGACTTCGGTCGGCCTTCAGGGAACCGCACCGGGAGTCCCGGCAATCGCGGAGCCTGGCGATATTGTTTGCATCAGTGAGTCGCAAACCTCCTGTGGCTACCTCAACCTTTCGGCGGAGTACATGATGCTCCTCCAAAAAGGCGTGAGCGGCGATCCTTCGCAATGGGTATTCCGGCGCGGGCCATTCGCTCAGGGAAACAAGACCGACACCAACCTCAAGTACCTGTTTTTTCTGCCATCGAACTTCTCTAACGTCGCCGGCGTGCCGGGATGGGGCGGCATGTACAGCGCCTATCCCACCTCCATACCGGCGCCCATCTACAGCAACAATCTGATCTGGAATTATCAGAGCGATCCCTTTGGGCAGAATACGTTCTTTGACCCGGAAGGCACGGGCGGCCACGGATTCGTGCGCCCGACCCAGGTGGTGACTTCATCCGGATTCCCTTATGCTCCTTATACCGCGGATTACAACGTGCGCCACGCGGCGAACTTCACGGCTCTGACGACGACCCCTATCGGCATCGTAACGGCGAATCCGATTTTCCAGGGCATCGCCGGGGCGGCCGCGGCAAACGTCTACCAATCCCACGCCGGGATGTCCGGCGAAAACGCCACTTGGTACGAAGGACAGGCTGCGTTCGATGTGCGCCCGCTGACGGGCCAGGCGACAGGCAATCCGGGGGCCGGAGCCTATCAGCAATTCACCAACGTCACGGGCAATATCTGGTCGAACACCTGGACCGGGACGAGCTACACGGACGTAGACGACTTCGGCGCGGTCAATCGCAAAATCTACGCCACGGCAGCCAATGCCGGGCCGCACCCTCTGATCGATATAAGCGGGCCGTCCTCGAACATTGCGGCGGCGGCGCTCTACACGTTTTGTGTCACACGGGCTTTTGGCGAATGCTATCCCGGCAGCTCGGTCGGGCAGATTTACGTCAATGTGCCTGGCGTCGTTTACCCGTGGTGCTACGGCAATCCGACCAGCGGCACCAGTATCCCCCAGGTGAACGACATCTGCGTGACCAACTCGACGCCTGTCGGGCAGGCCGGGGTGCAGCTCAGCACTTTGGGGAACGATCCGCGAGCCACCTTCCAGCGCGTCCTGACTCGGGTCATGAACGGCGCCACGCACGAGACCTCGGGCTTCGCCAGCATCCACGTGTTGCCCGATAACTCCTGGGCGATGTTCCAGGGCAACTACAACGACGGCATCAGCCGAAACGACTACATGGCCATGATGCCTCCCTTTCCTCCGCTCGATTCGGTGGCGCGCGGCGTTTTCGTAGCTGTGCCGGTGATCCTCCATCCGCCGGCCGGGCTTTCAGTTAACAACGCCATCGTGCAGTTCGGCTACCAGGAGTTTGGCGGCAACTGCACCACCCGGGCCGATGCCTGTATAGCGAATGCAGCCACCATAGGCACCGTACCGTTCTTCTATGCCAGCGAGGCGCCTGCCGGGCTGCCCTGCTCCGCCGGATGCACCATCAGTGTTCCGGCAATTTCGCAGCGGATGCTGTATTACAAAGTGGAATACCGCAACGCCTCGAACGCGGTGTTGGCCACACAGCCCACACAAGTCCTGGTGACTCCATGAAAATTCTCGTCGTGGATGACGATCCGGACGTACGCCGCCTCCTGGACGTATGGCTCAAGGCTAACCGCTACGACACTTGCTTTGCGGCCGATGTGCGCTCCGCTATTGTTGCGGCACTCAAGGATAAGCCGGACTTAATCATTCTCGACCTCGGCCTGCCCGGCGACGACGGCTTCGGCGGGATGGAAAAGTTCAAAGCAATCCCCGCTCTTGGCGGGATCCCTATCGTCGTTTTGTCCGCGCACGACGCTCCCGCAATCATGAAGCGCGCCATGGAGGCCGGCGTAAAGGCCTTTCTCCAAAAACCCGTGCATACACGTGAACTTGTGGCGGCCGTGCGGCAGGCCCTGGAACTCGCGCAGCCGGAGAACCCGTGATACCAGGGGAACCACTTTCGACCGGCGACCCGTCCGCTTTACCGGGTGACGTCGAGTTTCGGTTACAAACAGCGAACCTGCCCCGGCCTTCGGACACCACTGCGCAGCAGGATTTGACCACGGAAGGTCAACGCCGCGTCAACCTCATCTGGGAACACACGCAGTCGGTCATCGCACTGGTAGTGGTGGCTTCGGCTATGGTTGCGGGGGTCTACCAGGCATTCAAAATACCCGGTCAGATTCCGACGATCCTCAGCGTGGCTTTCGGGACCGTGGTCGGATTCTACTTCAACAGAACGAACCACTCCGCGATCGGCGGAGTCGGTCCGCGGCCGCCAGAGAGCCCCTACGTAGGGAGGTAGTCAGCCACCCGCTGTGCTGTTGAGCCCGTGGCATACTAAGAGACGTGCCGGCTCCGGAAATCGGTATCCGTCCTAGACAGCCCCACACAACACAGGCCGGCAGGTTAGGGCTTCCCCTGTGTGCGCTGGCGCTTCTGGCCCTGCGGCTGGCTCTGCTTTCGTTCAGCAGCGATCTTACACCGGCCTTCAGCCACGACAGCGGCTATATCGCCATCGTAGCCCGCAACCTGCTGCATGGGAAAGGATGGGTCAATGATGCCAGTTGGCTGGTATTCCTGCAACCGGCCCACTTACCTATGCCTTACCACAATGCGAATCCGCTTTATCCCCTCCTGACAGCAGTGGCCGCCAAAATTTTCGGGATCCAGGTGGTGCCCGCGGGCCTGCTGGTCTCGGCGCTGGCAAACGTCGCCCTGCTGATCGCGGCATTTTTTCTGGTTTCTTACTGGCTCAAAAATACCTGGACCGCCCTGGTCATCGCAGTGGCGGTGGCGACCTTTCCTCCAATCTGGAAATTCTCCCTGCAGATGCTGCCGGATACCCTCACTCTGACTCTGCTGATCGCCGGTTCGGCTTGTTTTGTCCGAGCTGAGAACCGGCTGTTGGCGGCCGCCTCTGGAATTCTATTTGGCGCCGCCTGGCTCACCCGGTCCACCGCCAGCCTGATGGGGCCCGCCCTGGCGGTCTATGCGTTTGCCGTGTGGCGATGGCCCGCGGCTCTGTTCCGCCTGAGTTTGGCGGCGGCGACAGCTTTTCTGCTGGCCGTTCCGTGGTTGATTCACACCGCGCATGTTTGGGGATCTCCTTTTCGCAGCGATGCCCCGTACTACGTGTTTCAGGATTTTTATGCCCGCAGCCACGGTGGCTCAATCCATCGTTATTGGCGCAGTCTCACTCCTCCGCCGCCCCCGGCTGAGCTACTGCGGACCGATGGCGCGGCCGTTCTCACCGGTGCGGTCACCGGCATACCGAAGGTGCTGCGAGCCTGGCTGCAGGCAGGCTGGGAGGATCAATACTACCCGCGCATCGTGTTTGTGCTCTTGCTGGTATCCGTGGCTCTGATATCGAGACGCCACCTGACTGAGGCGCCTCTTCTAGCTGCCGCGGCCTACGGAGTGCTGCAGATCGGTGTGCTGAGCTTGCGCGCCGATTCGATGGAACCTCGCTATCTGGCGCCGTTGACTGCAATGGCGGTGCTGTGTCTGGGGTGCGGGATAGCCGCTCTCCCCGCCCAATGGCGCCCTCCCAGAGCCGCCGGATACGCCCTGTATCTGGGTTGCGCGTTCTTCGCCGTTTACATACCGTTCCAGGATGCGCGCCTGGCTTGGCAGATTTCGCTACACGAAGATCCGGCAGCCGCAAGCCGGCGGCGCGTCCGGCGCTCGATGGCCGCCACCATTACGCACCAGGATCCTGTGATCGTATTCGATCCTTACTTCTTTAGCTATGATACCGGCGCGCAGGCTCTGTCCATTCCGGATTCCGACGATGCCTATCTCATGCGCTACATGGATCGATATCATAGCCGTTGGATCATTCTGTCGGATGACGAAGTGCGCTTTTGGAAGCCGGATTGGCTGGCGCAGCTTCCGTCCTGGCTGCGTATACGCACTGTATCCGGCGGGAACACTTTGTTTGAAAGGGTTTCGCCGTCATGAGTATAGAGTACGCCATGCCATACTAAGGGCGTGAACACTTCTCCTGGTCACGATCGCGTGGCCGTACTCGGTCTGGGGTATGTTGGTTCCGTAACAGCCGCGGGGCTGGCGCATCTAGGTCATCGTGTCATCGGAGTAGACCGCGATCAATACAAAGTCGAGAGTATCCAGGCGGGACGGACTCCATTTTACGAGCCTGGTCTCGAGGAGCTGATCCGCGAGGGATGCGCCAACGGCAGGCTGTCCGCTACCGGCGCGCTCGAGCAGGCCCTGGAAGAATCTGACATCGCCCTGATCTGCGTGGGAACGCCTTCGGAGCGGAACGGTAATCTGGGCCTCGATCAGTTGCGGAGAGTCTCGACCGAGATTGGCCGGCATTTGACGGGGCGTTCCCGCCAACTGATTGTGGTGGTGCGGAGCACGGTCTTTCCGGGCACCTGCGAAGAGCTCGCCGGCGAGTGCCTGGGGGACGCCGCGCGGTTCGCCGTGGTAGCGAATCCGGAATTTTTGCGGGAAGGCAACGCGGTGCGGGATTTCCTGGAGCCCTCGCTGATGGTGGCCGGCGGCGAAGACCGCTCCGCGGTGGAGCGGGTAGCCGCTCTGTATCGGACTCTGCCGGTCGAGCCGTGCCTGGTTTCCCTGCGCACCGCGGAGATGATCAAGTACGCCTGCAACACCTTCCACGCACTGAAGGTGGCCTTCGCCAATGAGGTGGGCGCGCTCTCGACGGCGCTCCGCATTCCGGCCGAAGAGGTGATGGACACGTTATGCCGGGACGTGAAGCTGAACGTCTCGACGGCATATCTCAAGCCTGGTTTCGCATTCGGCGGCTCCTGCCTGCCGAAAGACCTGCGCGCCCTGGTGTACCGGGCCGGCCGGCTGGATCTGCAGCTCCCGCTGCTCGGGACCGTCCTGCCGAGCAATGAACAACATCTGCGCCGGGGCGTCGAGAGAGTACTGGATCTGCCCGCGGAGCGCATCGGGATCTTTGGACTGGCCTTCAAGGAGAACACCGACGATCTCAGGGAAAGCCCGGTGGTCAGCCTGCTCGAACAGTTGATCGGAAAAGGCCGCCACCTGCGGGTGTTCGATCCGCATATCCGGCTGGAGGGTATTTACGGCAGCAACCAGCGCTTCCTGCTGGACGCCATTCCGCACATCGGCAACCTGCTCGATTCCGACCTGGCAACCACACTGGCCTGGGCGCAATATCTGGTTGTCACCCAACCGCCGGCGGCCGCATATGCGGAGATGATCGGGCAGAGCGGCTTGCCCGTGCTGAACCTCGCGGGTGCGAACTGGTAGATGCGCTCCGGCATCTCACTGGCATATTTGCTCAGCCAATATCCGGCCATCAATCACGCGTTCATGCTGCGGGAAGTGCGGCGCCTGCGCGACTTGGGATTTGAGATCCAGGTAGCTTCCATACGCCCGCCGGACAGGCCCTTCGACAAACTGACTCCGGTCGAGCAGGAGGAGGCGCGCTCCACCTTCTACATTAAGACATCCGGTTCCGGTGGCTTGCTGCGGGCGCACCTTGTGACACTGCTCGCGCGCCCTGCCGGCTACGCCCGCGGCCTCTATCGCGCGCTCCGGACCGGACCTTTCGGCCTTCTCTACTTCGCCGAAGCGGTAGTGGCCGGCGATTGGATGATGCGCCAACGGCTATCCCATGTCCACATACACTATTGCTCGACAGTGGGATGGATTGCCGCGCGCATTTTCCCGATCACTATGTCAGTCACTTTCCACGGCCAGGCCGAGTTTGTCAATCCGGACGGGTTTAAATTACGCGAGAAGATCCTGGCATCGCTGTTCTGCCGCGCTATCAGCCTTCACGGGCGCAGCCAGATGCTCAAGGTCGTCGACTACCGCGCGTGGCCGAAGATCGAAGTCGCTTTCCTGGGGGTGGACCCGCGGGAGTTTGCACCGCGGCCGTTCCGCGCCGATCCCGATCCGTTTCAAATCGCCTGCGTGGGGCAGTTGGCCCCGGTGAAGGGCCAGCACATGCTGTTGGCCGCGATGGAGCTGCTGGCGCGCGAGGGCCGCCGCGTGCTTCTGCGGATCGCCGGCGATGGTCCGGACCGCGCGGGCCTGGAGCAGGATATCGCCAGCCGCAACCTGGCGCACCACGTGGTAATGGAAGGCTTTCTCAACCAGGACAAACTACGCGAGCTATACGCGGAGTGCGACGCCCTGGCGCTGCCGAGCTTCGCCGAGGGCATCCCGGTGGTGCTGATGGAAGCCATGGCCATGGAGATCCCGTGCGTGGCCACCTGGATCACCGGGATTCCGGAAATCATCCGGCATGAAACCGACGGCCTGCTGGCGCCGCCGGGCGACGCGGAAGCACTGGCCCGCGCCATCGCCAGGCTGATGGACGACCCGGAGCTGCGGCGCCGCCTGGGTCAGCGCGCCCGCCTCAGAATTCTGGAGAAATTCGATCTGCACCGGAACACCGAATATCTGGCCGGGATTTTTCGAAGCAGGATCGGCTGATCGCGAGACACGCTGCAGGTCGTCTGGTGTATACTCACTGAAATCCCCGATCGTCCCATGAAGCTAGAGCCAACTGCCTCCGAAAAACTGTCGCGGTGGCTACCCATCGTCATTTTTGTCGTTGCTTTCACCGTACGCGGGACTCTGCTTTCACGGCTATCCTCCGCGGACATCATATATGGGCACATGACAGCTAACGGCCTGAATACAGGCGACGAGGGTATCAACGTTGGTGTCAGTCTTTCCCTGCGGGGGCGATTCGCCGACCCATTTTGCCGTCCGACTGGCGCAACTGCACACGTGCCGCCTTCCTTCCCCGCGCTTACCGCGATCGTCTTTCATGTCTTCGGCTTCGGCCTTGCGGGGGGGATCGTTCGTAACATGGTCAACATAGCCGGTTACAGTATCTTATTCGCGATCCTGCCGGCCGCCGCGGCCGCACTCAGTATGAGCAGAACCGTGGGCGTTCTTGCCGGCTTTGCAGGCGCTCTATACCCGGCCTTTCGATCGGCCGAAGTCTTTCGCGGGCGGGACGAGTGGCTGGCTGCTGTACTGCTACTGTGGCTCACGGTATTGGCGTTTCGTTTGTCGAAACAAAGTACTTTGAGGTTGTGGTCCGCCGTGGCCTACGGCGCTGGGTGGGGTGTGATGATGTACGTGCAGCCATCTGCTGCTGTGATCTTTCCGATCCACCTCATCGTATTGCTGGCGGTCCACCGAGGCAAGCCGTTGCTTTTGAGGGTAAAGTATGTCGCCGTGGCCGCTTTACTGATGGCCGTCGTTATCCTCCCATGGACGATTCGTAACCGCCGGGTCATGGGAGGCTGGCTATTCATGCGCGATAACCTCGGCCTGGAGCTACACGTATCGAATGGGGATTTGGCTCGCTCCTCTCACCTGGGAAACATGTCCACGGGGTGGTTCTGTGCCGTTCATCCAGTTTGCTCGGTGGCTCAAACACAGAAAGTACTCGAGCTTGGAGAGCTCGAGTTCAACCGCCGCGACCTCGCTACTGCACATGAATGGATCGTGCGCAACAAAGGGTCCTTTTTGCGACTTACGTTAGGACGGATGGCCTACTTCTGGACAGATTTACCGTCGAACCGCATGACGTTTCTCGTTAGAACAGTGCTGTCTCTCGCCAGCTTCGTGGGGATCGCGCTAATGTGGCGTGACCGGCTGAGGCTCCAAGTTGCGCTTGTTGGCACAATCCTCTTAATGTACCCGCTGCCGTACTATATAGTGCAGTACTCGGACCGTTACGTCGCGGTGATTTCGTTTGCGCTTCTGTTGCCCGCTGCTTTTGCATTCAACAGACTTGTGGCAGCCGCGTCGGTGTCACGATATCGGCGCAGAATTGGCTCCGGCTGAAATATCAGCGGCACTGATACGCCAGTACGAGTGACTCATCGAATCCTTCCCGGCGAGTTTCGTGGCAGGATTGAAGCTGCATCAGTCCTGGTGTGGCCACAATCTTCGAGAGGAGCTCGTAACGTCCCCAGGGTAGAAACATCCATAACTGTCCCGGACGCTCGGTTTGCGCAGTCGCCCGATGCAGATCCGCAGTATAGTTTTGGATGTCGGGATTGCTTTCATGCGTCACTCCGTCCCGCGCACAGCAAGCAGGCCAATCCGCGTTACCCACATAGACGCGCCGCGGAGCCCAGCCCTGCAGCCGAGAGTAGTAGTCATACTGCTCAAGCATGCGTCTGTGCACAAAGAGTACATCGGATGGGCCCATAGACTGGTGCAGGAGGCGCATCGCTTCGGCGTTTCGCTCGTTCGGGCGGGCATTGCGCATAATGACCACGTTGAAGACCAACACCGCGAAAACACACGCTGCTATAGTGCCATAGAAAATCGAGGCTTCGCTGCCCCGTGCCATGCGTTGCCGGAAGACATCAAACAACTGGTCCATGGTGGTGGCCAGCAAGACTGCGCAGCCAGGCAATGCCCACAGCAGCATGCGCGGCGCGCGAAGCAGTGGATAAAGGCCCAACAGACTGAACACCATGGCAACGGCAATGGGCAGCGGTCCCAGCAGCAGGATCACCACGGCGTCTCTTAACCCGCGAGCGGAACCGGCCAGCGCGACCACAGCCCCGGCCAGCATGGCAAGAACGAGCGCGCCGCCCAGAAAGGATGCCACCGGAACCACTTGCGGAACCAGCAATACTGCGAAGCTGCTGAAGAGATCTCGCGCGGACGTAAAAGGGTGACCCGGCCTCAGGCAATTGTCGGCCCAGTACGCCACCAGGCTGGAGTTACGATTGGGACGTATGAATACCAGGTAATTGACAACAGTGCTCAGGAAAAAAGACACAATGGCGATTTTGAGGCGCCCAGCCCGAAGATATGCTGGCACTCGCCATAGCGGCCCCAGCGCCACCGCCGCAATGGCGGATGGTCCCATAAAGAACACCGTGGTCGAGAGAAAAGACATGACAATAAAACCCCCCACCAACAGCGTGAAATTACGCCGGTCGGGACGATGACAGTACCTGGTAACCAGCAACACTATTAAGGCACAGGCCAAGACATCCACGCCAAATTGTTTCACCTGCTGGCTGTGCTTGACGGCCCAGAAATTTACGATGACGAGGCTGGTTCCGCAGAGTGCGGAGGCAGGGCTAAAGAGTTTCCGCAGAGCGATCGCCAAAACCGGAATAGCCATAAGACCGGCGAGCCAGGGCAGCAATCGCAGAGCGGGTTCCGAAGGGCCGAGAACCTTCGCCAGCAGCCGGACTAGTGCCAGGAACAGCGGAGGCGTGGGCTGAAGCCACCGGGGATAATAAAACATTTCCTTCCAGGAAGGCGAGAGAATAGAATTCGCCACCCAGGCTTCATCGAGCCAGAGACTCACCCGCATCGCGCTCAGCCGAGCCGGCAAGCTCGCCAGGATTAGCGCTGCATACACGAGGAGCTCTCCGGTCAACGGTCTCTCGCTCATGCGACTTCCAACTTCTATCAATTTTGTCTTCGAATCGAATGTCTGCACGGTCGTCCCATGGGCTCCAGCCCGGTCTCAATGAAACAGGATACCCGCCAGCCGTTATCTGATGTGAGTCACTTTTCGTCCTTATTCCTGCCGGCTGAAAACTCAGCGGCACTGATAAGCCAGCAAGAGCGCCTGATCGAATCCTTCCCGATGACTTTCATAGCAGGATTGACCCTGCATCAGACTTGGAGTAGCCACAAGCATCCAGATGAGGAACTCGGAGTGTCCTTGCTGTCCCGAAGGTAGAAACATCCACAAGTGTCCCGGACGCTCGACTTGCGCGACAGCCTGACGAAGATCCTTGGCATAGCCTGGGATACCGGGATCGACAGGAACCGCCGCTCTATTCCGCGGACAGCAAGGCCAATCCGTATTACCAACATAGAGGCGCCGCGGAGCCCAGCCCTGCAGCCGGGAGTAGTAATAATACTGCTGAATCATGCGTCCGTGCACAAAGAGGCCATCGGATGGGCTCATAGAGCTGTGCAGAAGGCGCATAGCTTCGCCGTTTTGCTCGTTCGGGCGCGGGTTGCGCATCACGACAAGGTCGAAGGCCAGCACCGCGCAAAGACATGCCGCCGTTGTGCCATAGAAAATCGGGGCTTCGTGGCCCCGTGCCATGCCTTGCCGCAAGGCATTAAACAACGGATCCAGAGTGGTGACTAGCAGGACGGCGCAGCCAGGCAAGGCCCAAAGCAATATGCGCGGATAGCGGAGAAGCGGATATTGGCCCAACAGACTGACCATCATGGCAACAGCCAGGGGCAGCGGTCCCAACAACAGGATTACCACCGCCTTCTTGGATCTACGGGCGCAACCGATGAGCGCGATCACTACCCCGGCTATCATGGCGAGGACGATTGCGGCGCCCAGATAGTATGTCCCCGGAAACGTTTGTGGCACCAGCAATTCGGCGAAGCTATTGAAAAGGTCTCGCGCGGATGTAAAAGGGTGACTTGGATTCAGGCAGCTGTCGGCCCAGTACGCCCGCAGACCTGGACTACGATTGGGACGTATGAATACCAGGTAATTGAGTGCGCCGCACAGGACAAAAGACGCGAGTGCAATTTTGAGCCGTCCCACGCGAAGATACAATGGCGGTCGCCACAACGGCGCCAGCGCGACTGCCGCAATAACGGACGGTCCCATGAAAAGCGCTGTATTCGCAAGAAAAGAAACGACGAAAAAGCCTCCCACCAACAGCGTAAAATTACGCCGATCGGGACGATAACAGTACCTGGTAATGAGCGCCACCAGCACGGCACTGACAAACAGGTCCGAGCCATACTGCTTCACGTGCTGCGCGTACTTGGCGGCCCAGAAATTTACGATGACGAGGCTGGTTCCGCAGAGTGCGGACGCAGGGCTAAAGAGCTTCCGCAGAGCGATGGCCAGCACCGGAATAGCCATGAGGCCGGCGAGCACGGGCAGCAATCGCAGCGCGGGCTCCGAAGGACCGAAAACTTTGGTCAGCAGGCGCGCTAACGCCAGGAACAGCGAAGGCGAGGACTGTACCCAGTCAGGGTAATAAAACATACCCTTCCAGGAAGGCGAAAGAATAGAATTCGCTACCCAGGCCTCATCGAGCCAGAGACTCGCCCGCATGGTACCCAGCCGTGCCGGCAAGCTTGCCAGGATTAGTAACGCGTACTCGAGGATGCCGCCGGTAAGCAGTCTCTCGCTCAGGAGACTTCCCACGCTCATCAGTTTCGTATTCGAACCGAATGTCCGCACTGGTTGTCTCATGGGCCGCAGCCACCGGCCTGACGACCCTGGATATCGTAGTATAGCGCCACCCGCGATCTGTTCAGTCTACAAATGTTCTCCCACTACCAACCCCGTAGGGACAATTGAACTATTGGTTCTAGTACGGGCATACCGGAGCCAGGGCGTCGGCGGGCATGTCATAATCGGATTTTCCCCGATGCACAGGTTCATAACAGCTCTGGTATGTTTCATTACAATCGTTTATTTAAGTCTCGCGGTCCTGAGCGCCCTGACGATGCGGCCGTGGTGCGATGAGGGCTGGTTCTCCAACCCCGCGGAGAACCTGCTCACTACCGGCTCCATGCCGACTTCAATCCTGGATCCGACGGCCGCCTGGCGAGGCATCAATCTGCAAGGGATCGACCGCCACACTTATTGGGTGATGCCGCTTTACCTTTTGGCACAAGCCGGCTGGTACCGTATCACCGGTTTCAGTCTGGTTTCGATGCGGCTACTTTCCGTACTGTGGGGGTTAGTTGCGCTGGCCTGCTGGTATATCATCCTGAAACGGCTCTCGGGCAGCACCGCCGCCGCGCTGCTGGCCGTCGCGCTGCTGGCCGTCGATTTTCAGTTTGTGTTGACTGCCGGAGACGGCCGTATGGACATGATGACCGCCGCGCTGGGAAGCGCCGCACTGGCCTCCTATCTGAGTATCCGGGAACGCCACCTCGGCCGCGCCATCCTTGTAAGTCAGGCTCTGGCGGCTGCCGGGCTCTTTACTCATCCGCTTGGAATTCTGGGCGTCGCGGGACTGGTGTTCGTTTCCCTATATTACGACGGGAGGAGCCTGCGGCCGGGCCATATCGTATTAGCCGGCATACCATACCTGGCGGGGGCCGCCGGCTGGGCCCTCTACATTCTCCAGAGTCCCGCGGATTTCCTGCCGCAGTTTGCCAGCAATGCCTCCGGACGCCTGGAGCTTTTTCAGGCTCCCGTGACCGTGTTGCGGAGAGAGATTGAGCAGCGCTACCTGGCGCCTTATGGGCTGGAGGCCGGCATGCCCGCGGCGGCCCGGTTGAAAGGTATCGTCCTGGCTATTTATATCGCGGGCCTGGTCGCCGCGTTCGCCGACACCCGTATCCGGAAGCACCGCGGGCTGCGCGTTCTGCTGGCCATGGCGGCTTTTAATCTGGTAGCGCTAACCATGCTGGACTCTTTCGGCATTGGTTGGTATCTCATCTATCTCATCCCATTGGCTGTCGCTCTCATCGCGGCTTTAGCGAATTCCTGGTGGACCGCCGGAGGGGCGCAGCGGGCGGTCATTGCCCTGACCCTGGGCCTGCTGATCGCCATCCAGCTTATGGTTTCGGTTACGCGCATCGCCAGGAATAACCGGAGCGATTTCCTCGCCGCCGCCGATTTTCTGCGGGATCGCCTGAGCGGTTACCGGCTGGTGATGGCCAGCGCGGAATTCGGGATTCCGCTCCAATTCGACCGGCGCATCATCGACGATTTCCGGCTCGGCTACCGCAGCGGAAAGCGGCCCGATTTGATTGTGATGGATACGCCCAGGTACCGCCTTTGGACCGCACTGCTGCGGGATCAGGATGCCGGCAACTATCGCTATATACAGAATCTGCTGAGTAGCTATCGCGTAGTTTACGACCATGGCGCATACCGCATGTATGAGCGGTCCAGCGCCCTCGCCGTGCAAGCCGCGGGAGTGCGCCAATGAAGCTGCTGCCGTTGGCTCTATCGCTGGCCGGGTGCTGTCTTGCGGCTATTACCGGCGTGCGCGTTTCCGGTACCACCGCTACGCAAGCGGTGGTCACTTACACGGCTCCCAATACGTCCGCGTGTTCGCTGGCGGTCAGCGATACTGTCGACGCCAAGGGCAATCCCCAAACGCCGCTTATCCATGACGTGGATGCGACTCTGTTCCCGGGCGCGGACCAGGACAGCCGGACCGGCAACCTCGGCAGCGGCCCCCTGCGCACCTTTGTGATCGGCAAGCGGGCCGCCGCCATGGGCGTCGACGGCCGATACTACTCCCGCGCCTTAGAGACCAACACCACTTACATCGGTAAGATCGCGTGCGGCGCCGATACGGAGCTGTTCGACTTCAAGACCGCCAACATTCCGCTCGGTATTGGCTACACGGACCCGTGGCCTTCCGACCCCGCCGCGCCAGGCGCCTGGGTGACTCCTTCATCGCCTGGCGGCGTGATGAACGAGCAGTTTATCGAACCCGAAACCGGCGTGCGCCTACAGCGGGTCACCTATCCCGGCGCCGGCTATGCGGCCAGCCCCAACGTGGCGTTTGGCACCGCATACAATCAAGGACAAGATCCGTGCGATTCGAGCGGTCCGTGGTCGAATCCCTGCCATCCGATAGCCGGCGGAGCGGCTGCCTCCGTGGGCAACTCCAACGGCTGGCTGGTGATGCGGCCCAGCAACCAGTCTTTCGGGTGGGGTGGGACCTCCAGCGCTTCGGGCTTCTCGCTCAATCAATTTCAAGTGGCCTTGACCGGCCACGGAGACTCACGGGACGCGAACCTTCGCACGGTGGACGTTTGCTTGAGCATGAACGCCGGCGCCACCTGTGCCAGCAAAATTCAATCCCTGACCTTCGACCGGAAGAACGGCGTGGTCACCGCGGGCGCCTACCAGCCCGGCGCCATGGGCATCGATCCGTGGCTCTTCGACAGCACGCCGCGCATCAATCGTCCGGAAGCCTCCACTCACCAGGGCGCAGTCACGGTCTCCGGAGCCGCGGTCAACCAGAAAGGCGGTGACTCCTTCAGCGATTACTGGACGGCCGGCGGCCAGGGCCGTATGCGCCTCTCGAACGTGTCCGCGGCCGACGCCTGCGCGGCGCCCCCCGCCGCTAACCGCTCGGTCGAAGCTACCATTGCAAGCGGCTTTGGACAACTTCTCGCTCTTACCAGCGCTCCAGGCGCCTTCACCTTCTACTGCGCGCCGGACTTTGCCGTGATGATCCGGCGGCACACGCCGGACGCCGCCAGCTCCATTTTCATTCAATCGGCCACTTTTTCTTATATCTCGAGCCATTCGGGCGAATGGGTGGATGAAGGCTACAATAGCTTGTGCTCGAACGCCAAAGTAAGTAATGGATACGTGTGCATGATACCGTCCGGGGGAGGAAGCGGGTCGGTCGCGTGGATCGATCCGGTCACCGGTACGTCCAACATGATCGGCCCCGCCAAGGCCAATGGGAACCCCGACGGGCGGGACCCGTGGCCCGATTCTCCATGCCCGCTGCTCGTGCCGGAAGCCTTCCAGACCTTCGACGATACTAAGTCCGTGCCCACCTGGTATTGCATCGCGCCGTCCGGCAATACGTCCGTCATCTTACAAGTCACCTACACGGGCGCTTATGACTCCACCAGGCTATCTGCGGACTCCGATTCCATCGGCACGGGCAAGCCGCACGGGCACGATAACTACTCCGTCACGCTCTCCAACGCAGTGATCACCAATCTCACCCCGGCCTCGCGAGCGAAAGACCTCAAAAGCCTGCTGGCGGCCTTTGAGCCATCGTTCGATCAAACCATGAACTGCTACACAGGGCCGGTCCAGCAAGGCAACCTGATGATCTACTGCTACCGGGTGCAGAATACGCTGGGGTGGTTTGCCGTCTTCAGTCCGGGGGATGGGAACCCCGCTCACGCCGGTCAGCCGGGGGGACCCAATATCATCGCCGCCATGAACACCTGGGGTCACGGAGCTTCCCGTTGGAGCGTCAACCACTCGGCCCAGGACTTCGGCTATAGCGGCTACTTCGGCTATGCGGCGAACACTATGACGGCCGGCTCCGCCACCCTGGGAAGCACCGCGGTCATGATCACCACTCACGATGCCATACCCGGCGCCGGCTCGGATTGCTCGCAGTGGGGTAATCCCGCGAATATCACGGGCAACAACTGCACGCTGCTGAAGATAGATGCGAACCACGGATCCTACGAGCCGTACTACTGGAAGCTGGTGCCGCCACAAGGCCAGACCCCCGGAGAGCTGGGCACGGCGCAAGTTGGCGACATCTGGTGCCTTGGTACCAGCCTTACTTCGTGTAACTTTATCAACGCCTCCAACGAGGTCCTTCTGCTGATCCAGAAAGGCGCCGATGGACGATGGGTGTTCGAGCGCAATGCCGGACATTGGCTGGTGCCGTTCAAGGATCTTCCCGGAACCGGGACTAAGTATTTGTTTGCCATGTCGGGCGCCACTAATCTAAATATTTACGATGCGCAGTATCCTAAGTTCTATTCGATGGGATGGGGGGGCGTAGTCTTCTGGGACTACGTCAACGATCCACACGGGCAGCGCCCCACCATCGATCCGGAATACTTCGACGCCCACGCGGTGGAGCGGCCCCGGATCGCCGTGGAAAGCAGTCAATACCCGTACGCCCCCTGGGGGAGGGGAACTTATCGGGTCAGGCATGCGGAGAGCCTCCCGCAATTGTTTACGGCTCCCGTATCCTATGTGACGGCCAACCCGCCTTTCGCGGGAGCCTACGCGGCGGCGGCCATCAACGTCTTTCAGTCACACTGTTCCGTCAGCGGAGACTCGGCAAGTCCCTCCGAGGGACAAGCGGCGTTCGATGTCAGGCCCCTGGTGGGTAAGTTTGCCGGCCCTCCGTCGCCGCCGGACCTGTGGACGCCGGTAAGCGGCCAGCTCTGGAAGACCACTTATCCGGCGAAAGACCCCGATGATATCGGTAACCTGAATCGCAAGCTGCTGCCCACGGCGGCCAGCTCGGGGTCTCATCCTCTCATCGACGTCAGCGGTCCTTCATCGTCTCTGGCCGACAGCTCCGCCGACTCTTATAAGTACTGCATTCCGCGCGCGGGCGGAGAGTGCCGGGCGGGCAGCCTGGTGGGAGAGCTATACGTTAATGCGCCGTCAGTGACGTACCCATACTGTTATGGCGCAGGCGTCTCGGGACAAACCAGTCCCGCTAATGACATCTGCGTGGATAACATGCCGGCGGTGGGACAGGGTTTGGTGCAGTTCTCCACGCTTCAGGCGGATTCGTCCGGACAGTTCCAGCGGATCCTGGTCAAGCCCATGAGCGGCAAGCTGAAGCTCACCAGCGGATTCGCCAATGCCAGGCCGCTTCCAGACAATTCATGGATCTTTTTCCAGGCTAACTACCTGGATTCGGCGCGGCGGGAGTTGTACATGGCCAAGCTGCCCCCTTGGCCCGCCCCTGACGGCGTCGACCGCAGCGCCTTTGTACCGCTGCCACTCCAGCTAACTCCGCCGGCCGGGTCGGGCGTGACCAACGCCATCGTAGAGTTCGGTTACCAGGAATTCAACGGGAACTGTACCACGCGGAAGGAAGCCTGCATAGCCAATACGCCAGTCATAGGCGCCGTGCCCTTTCAGTTTGCGGGTGAGAATCCGGCTGGGGCGCCGTGCCCGTCCACCTGCACCATTGTCATTCCGGCTGTTTCGCAGCGCATTCTGTATTACACCGTGAAATATCGCGACGTTTCAAACAAGATCCTGGCCGTAACGCCTGCTCAGGCGCTGGTCACACCGTAACCCGCAGCGGTTACTCAGACAATCCAGTATGCCAGCTTTTGAGTTTCACTTAATACGGTGATAGCTACCTCGACTCAAACTCCGCGCCCGGCCCGAAGCCGCCGGCTGCCGCACTTAGTATTGCAGATCGTGTCCGCCATTTTATTGGCCGGGCTGGTGCTGCTTTTTACCGAGCCTGCCTATCTTGGCGATACGGCGCGCTACATGACTGAGATCATGAATCATCGCGCCCACCTCTTCCCTTCCAGCCAGGACCCATTCTGGGATTTCGGTCATCCCGCATGGCGCCCGCTGGTTAACGTGCTTTTCGACGGCGCCGGCCCCGCGATTCAGATGGTCAGGGGCGGCGACGCCCGCCAGGCGCTGGCCTGGCTCATGATTGCGATCAACATTGTCTCAACTCTGACCGCCGTCTTTTTCTTGTGGTTATTGCTGAAAAGACATACCAACTCCCTGGCTGCCTGGATCGCATCGGCTGCCTTTCTGTGCACCAACGCGCTGCTCGATTTCGGTCGCTCCGGAGCGCCCTACGTACCCGGACTTGCCTGTGTGATAGTCGCTCTCTGGCTCACTCAGTTGGCCGCTGCGCGTTTGTCCGAAAGGGCTTTCGCACCAGCGGCTGTCGTGCCGGCGGCCCTGGCGGGTCTCAGTCTGGGCGCCGCGGTGGTGCTATGGGTGCCTTTCATATTTTCTATTCCAGCGGTCATTCTTTATGCAGTGTTTGGATCGCGGCACCCGGCGCAGCCTGCGCGCCTGAAACTGACCGGCCTGATGGTGGCCTTCTGCGGGTTCTCGATAGCAGTCACTTACGGCTTCGTCATCCAACAGCGGCAGATCCGGTCATTTGCGAGTCTGAAGAGCTGGATAGGTTCCGCTCAAAATGAAGCCGCGCAGACCGATAAGCTAAAGCGCGCCGTTAGCGGTATTCCGCGGTCGTTCCTGGACCTGGGCGACGATACACTGCTTTTGAAACGCTATGTGTTCCACGATCCGTACACACGAGTCGGTTTGGTTCGGATACTGTTCGCCACGGGCACCCTCAAAGTGTTCCTGTTCTACTTGTATGCCGGCGCTATCGTGTGGGTACTCTGGAGGCAGCCCGGTAAACGCGGAATCCTGCTCCTGCTGGCGGCCGCCGCCCTGTCCGTCCTGGTGTTTGCGGTAATCCTGTTCGAGCCTGGCGGGCCGGAGAAGTACATGCCTGCCTATCCGTTCTTTTTTTTGGCGGTGGCGTGCGCACTCCAGGCGGACGGCGCGACTTACCGCACAGTGCGTTGGTTGATGGCCGTGTTCTTGGTCGCCGTGCTTTGCGCGGGGAATATTTACGCCAAGGTGGGCGGCCGCCGGACGGAGGCGTATCGCGCGTTTTGGGAGCGCAAGCAGAGCCTGGATGCGCGGGCGCGGCGCGGGGACATGGTGGCCGTGATCAGCTTCTGGGATCCTCTCTATCGCGTCCCGCCTTTACGGCTGCTAGACAGCCAGGCGCAGCCCGATTTTTGGGTCTACGATGTCATTGAGGTTGCCAGCACGCGCGTTTTCCACTGGCGCCAGGAATTCGCCGCGCAGGCCCTGGCCAAGTGGGCGGACGGCAAGCAGGTGTGGCTCTCCACTCGCCTTTTGGCAGATAGACCGCTGCCGGAATGGAAATGGGTAGAGGGTGACACGGGACGAGTCAAATGGAGCGAAGTCCGGGACTTCTTCCGCTCCGTAGAGGTACAGTCGCACGTGGGAGGCGCCGACGGATTCGTGCTTCTGATTGACGAGCCTCGCAATAAACGACTACTGGCTCAAAGCCAGCGTGCGCAGTGAACCCGCACGACCGACAGGAGAGAATGCCCAGCTATGCAGAACCGTTATCCGTGCGTGCGATTCAAGCAGCGCGTACTAATGCGCGCCACCTACGAACGAGGCAATACGCTTACAAACTTCAAAAGCTTTTTGAACTTACCCGTACAGTCCGGAAACTTATTAAAACTTTACTGCCCGAAGGCTCTGGTATCCGACCTGGGGCCTTTAGCATGAGCGCTCCAGAGCTGCCGCAGGGACGCGGCTATCTGGCCATCTGCCTGGCCGCGCTGGCGCTCTATGCGGCGCTAGCCATCGGCTTGAGCCTGGCCAGGACGCCGATTTGCGACGAGGGTTGGTATGCCAGTCCGGCGCTGAGCCTGCTCGCGACCGGCGGCATGGGCTCGCCCGTAATCGAAGGCACCGGCACTTACCTCAAAGGTATCGAGCGATACACTTACTGGGAGATGCCGCTGCACGCTATCGTCGCGGCGCCCTGGTACCGGCTCTTCGGCACAAGTCTGCTTTCCACCCGGCTACTTTCAGCGACGGCCGGCCTGGCGGCCCTGCTCTGCTGGTTTTCCGTCATTCGTAAGGTGACCGGCGACAGAAGCATCGCGCTGATCGCTCTCTTGCTGATGGTTATTGACTCGAACGTCCTGATACTGGCTTCCACGGGACGCTCCGACATGCTTAGCGCGGCATTCGGCGCGGCGGCGCTGGCGGCGTATCTTTCTCTGCGCGAGGAACATCTCCACTGGGCGCTCTTTAGCGGACATGCGTGCGCCGTGGCCAGCGGACTGACACATCCCCTAGGCGGCCTCATCGCGGTACCCGGCCTGCTCCTGCTGCAGTTTTACTACGATCGCCACAGGCTCCGCTGGGCGCAGATGGTCCCCATCGCGCTGCCGTATCTGATCGGCGCAGCCGCCTGGTCGGCATACATTCTGCGGGACCCCGAGTCCTTCTGGGCGCAGTTCAGCGGCAACTCCGCAGGAAGGCTTTGGCCCCTGAAGTCTCCGCTGCTTGCGCTCCGGCGGGAGATTACGGACCGGTTTCTTCCCGCTTACGGAATCCTGCCGGTAGCGCACCGCGTGGGGAAGCTGCGCATCGGGGTGTTAATCGTATACGTGGCCGCCGTATTGAGCCTTGGGTGGCCGAGCGCGGTCAGACGCATGCCGGGCGCCAGGATCATCGGCGGTCTGATCGCGATCGTCTTACTCGTGCTCGTATTCATGGAGGGCGCCAAGCAGCCCTGGTACCTGATCCATCTGGCATGGCTTCTGGCGGCGGCCGCCGCGGCATCCTACACGTGGCACACCCAGCGGCGGGCGTGGAGCCCGGTATGGCTTGGAGCTCTCGCAGCCCTCATCCTGCTGCAGGCCGGCTATGCCGCCGCGCTCATCGCCGAGGGAAGATATGCCGGCATCTACCGGCCCGTGATCGCCGTGCTCCAACGGGACATGCAGCCCGGCCAGTTAGTCATAGGGAGCGCCGAATTGGGCTTCGGCCTGGGATTCAACCGTGTCCTGGACGACGCGAACCTTGGCTACTACAGCGGTAAGCGGGCGGACTTTATCGTAATAGACAGTAACTACCGGGCGCACCTGGCCGAACTGGCGCGCACCCACCCCGCGCTGTATGGCACTCTCGAAAGCATGCTCGCCGGCCAATATCGGCCCGTCTATTCCAATGCCGGTTACTCCGTTTATGCCCGTAACACACCTGTTATCGCCTGGTCATGCCCAGAGCTGCGCCCCATGTTATTCTGCAATCATGTCGGCTCGCAGCCACGCGAGCAATCGCGTCCTCCTGCTTAACCGTTCACGATGTCCACTTCGATCGAGAAGAGCGGCTCTTTAACTTCTCACGTGTCCTGGCTGATGTTCGCCAAGACTCTCTCCTTCGCGTTTACAATGGCGCTGCCGATGGTCCTGGTGCGGCGTTTGAATCAGGCCGAATTCGGCCTTTATAAACAGCTCTTTCTGATCATCCAGACTTCGGTAGTAGTTCTCCCGCTAGGCTTCGGGATGAGCGCCTACTACTTTCTGCCGCGCGAGCCGGACCGGCAGCGCGAAACCATCGTCAATGTAGTTCTCTTCAACCTGATGATGGGAACGCTGGCCGGGCTGGTATTGTTCTTCTGTCCCTGGCTGCTGGACTCCCTGTTCAACCAGTCCGGGCTGACCGCCTACGGACACCTGGTTGGCCTCGTGATGCTGCTTTGGATCGTCTCTTCGTTCCTCGAAATCGTGCCGATCGCCAACCAGGAAATCAAGCTGGCCAGCGTCGCCATCGTATGCGTGCAATTGACCCGCACGGTTTTTTATCTGGCGGCCGTCCTGTGGTTCGGAACGGTGCGCGCGCTGATCTATGCAGCGGTGCTCCAGGGCGTGCTGCAGGCGGTCATCCTGGCGTGGTATCTGCAATCCCGCTTCCCGAGTTTCTGGCGCTGCTTCGATCTCGCCGGGATGCGGCGGCAGCTCTCCTACGCCCTGCCGATCGGCTTCGGCGCGCTGCTGGTCAGCGTGGAGACCGACCTGCACAATTACCTGGTGTCGCGATGGTTCGGCCCCGTTACCTATGCTCTCTATGCCATCGGCACGGTGCAGTTGCCTTTTGTGAATCTGCTGCAGGAGGCTACCAGCGCGGTGATGATCCTGCGTGTCACCGTGCTCCAGCAACGCGGTGAAACGGCTGAAATCCTGCGGCTCACCGCCCGTGCGATGCGCAAACTGGCGGCGGTGTACTTCCCGGGCTATTTTTTCTTTCTGGTCTTCCGTCGGGAGTTTATTACCCTCCTGTTCACCGCCCGCTACGCGGCCAGCGCGGATATTTTCGCGATCAACGTGACCCTGCTGCCCATGGCGGTGTTCCTATACGATCCGCTGTTCCGGGCTTATATCAAGGAGCGCTTTTTCCTGCTGCGGCTGCGGCTGGTGTTGTGCACGATACTGGTGGCAGCGCTGTGGTTCGCCATCCGGCATTTCGGGCTGATCGGGGCTATTTCGGTGGTGGTGATGGTCAGCGCCGCCGAGCGGGCCGTTACGCTGACGCGCATCTGCCGCCTTCTCGGCGCGCACTGGAGCGATATCAAACTGCTGAAAGACGTGGGCAAGGTGGCGGTGGCGGCAGCTCTGGCCGGCGGCGTGGCAGCCCTGGCGCGCGTGCTGATCGGGCCGCTGAAACCGTTCTGGGTATTGGCCGCCGGCGGCGCGATTTTCGCGTTGACCTATGCCGCCGCGGTGTGGGCGCTGCGCATCGTGACCGCGGAAGAAAAGACGCTGATCCGCGCCAAATTCGCGATGATGTGGCGGCACTCGGCGCCGGAAGCCGCGCGCTAGATACGCTTTAGACACCGTGTGAGAGGCCGGCATTTTCAGCGGTTGGTCGCAGGCCAAGAAACAGGCTATCCGATGCCGCAATGGCGCTGCGACAGCTTAATTTAACGCCTGTAGCGGGCGAGGGCGCCGGCCCACTTCCCTACCCTATAGGGACGCCGTCGCCGTCATACCTTCGGGCACGGCTGTCTTCTTCGCGGCCGTTCGGGGTTTGGCCTTGGCTTTCGCCACTGGCTTCCGCGCCTTGTGATATTCCGCCCACCTCTTTTTGGTGGCCAGTTGGATGGCTCGGCGCCCCGCGGCAGAGAGCCTGCGTTTTTTCGGCTTCTCCGCCTGGGCCTGCCCCGGTTCAGCTTTTGCCTTCTTGTAAGCCTGCCAACGCGCTCTTTGTGCAGCGGCGATCCTGGCTCTCGCGGACGCACTCATGGTCCGTTTTTTGGGAGCCGTGCGATCCGCACTCGTTGTCACTGCTACAGTCCGGCCCGGACCGCGTTGACCAAGCTCCGCTCGAATTTCGCCCATCGCCCGACTGATTCTATCCCGCTCTGCTTCATAACCGCGTACGGCCATTTCCAGAATGGTGTAGTCTAACTTTGGCTGTGCATGTCTTGGCATCTTTCCATACTCTCCCTTTTCGAACGTTCCGAACTACCTGATACCAATCTAATGGTGTTTTGATTTTAGCACCGTAGCTGACCACTCACAATCATTGCCCCCGGTGCTATGTTACGTAAAGCTTATGTCCGCAAGGGTCATGTTGGCTCTTGCCGCCGCACTCGCTTACAGCGTCCTGCACGCGGATCAGCCGTTAGTCAGCATCATCGCCGTGGCCCGAGGCAGGTGTGCTCAACCCGGCGGCGGTGATGGTGGATGGAAGGACCATACCCTTGCTCGAACGTGTTGCGCACCGGCGCGACTTATTACATGACATACACCGGCTATTACCGGCACGACGCGCAACTGCACCTGACGACATCGCGCCGCGGCAGAGCGAGCGAATCGATTAGTTTATTGTTCGACAAAGCCGACCCAGGGCGCGTGCTGGCGCGTTGCGATAGGGCATTGCTTCTGACGAGACTGACCTGGGAACGCATCGAAAGCGTCATGCGCGGCGCGGACCGTGCAGTTACCGCGGCACGAACTCGTAGACCATCCAAGACGATAGAGCGCCACTGGCCGAACCAAACGACACTACCTTGTGCCACACCAGCGGATAGTCTCTGAGCATCTCCCCCATGTAACGTACATGCGCTTTGAGCGGGGTACGCGACGGGAGGCACCAGACGAGCAAATCAACCGGGTCCCGGCGAAGATATGCCATCATGTCCTGGGACGATTGGAAACGAGATACATATCGCTCTCCAAACCAGCCTTGCTCCGCAAATAGTTTGCTGGGGCGCAATAGCTCGTAGCCGGGACGATGGCGGTCTTGCATTGCGAATTCGGCAATCATCGGCCCCTCCAGCTCCGGGGCGACGATAATCCGCTTGTCCACCCATGCCGGATCTCTCACGATGGCTTCGACCACCGACCGGATGGGGTACTCCGGCGGCCGCTCGTAGTCCCGCAGGTACGCGGCTGCCGTGCAGAGGGTCAAAATCACCGCTAAGGCCGGGGCGGTCATGGCGCCCATCGGGCCGCGCCTCGTCAAAGGTTCGAGAGCCGCCGCCCAGCCAGCGAAGGAGAGCGCCAGAAGCGCGGCGGCGGGGACCAACAGATAGCGGGGCTCCGGGGAGACCGGAGCAAGGATGAGAGACAGGAGACAGCCGGCACCGAGAAGAGCCACTACGATAACATCCGCTCGCCACACCCTTGGCATCACCATCAGGGCGAGTAAACCGAGGATGACAACAGCCGCCAGGACCGGCGGAAACATTCTGAAAAGATCCCACAGGTGACGGCCGATACGCGTGGCGAGCGGGGGGCGCGGCACACGTGGAAGGCCGACTGCGGCCAGTTTCGCGGTCCATAACACCCACGGCCCGATGAGTACCGCCATCACCAGATACTGCGCCAGGAAATCCAGCTTTCGCAACAGGCTAAACCGGCGCAGGCAAATGCACGCGGCGAGCGGCAATACGCACACGTAAGCGCCGCTGTATTTTGTCAGTGTGGCGCACGCACAGCACAACCCACAGTAGATCGCATTACGAAAACCCGGATGCTCGAAATAGCGCAACAGGAGGAGGGCCGCGGCAAGGCAAAAGAACCCGACCATCTCATCCACCATGACGGCGCACGTCCAGCGCTGGACTTCCGGAAGGCTCAGAAACAGAACGCCCGCGCAAAGGCCGATTACAAAGCCCGCGCGCTTGCGCACCAGGCCGTACAGCAGCCATGCCATGCCCGCCGCCGCCCCCGCGGAGACGAGCAAAGCCTGAAACCGCCCAACACCCGCTACTAAAAACCACAAACCCGTCACCATGTAAAACAGGGGCGGCCAGTATCCGACACCAAAGAACGGGTAATGATTGTAGTATTTCTGAGCGAAGTGCAGCGGATTTGACGACAGGCCGGATGCGAGATAGTCCCGCACCATCACAGCGCCAACGACGTGCCCAGCCTCGTCGGGATACGAGTTAAAGCTTGCATCCCACGCTCCGGTGGAACCTTGCACAAACAGACAGAGCAGCAGAAAGACGGCACCGGCCAGGACGGAAGACAGCGCCTTCCTGCCGGCGAATGCCTTCTGCATCCATGGGACCGGAGAATGGGCTTGGGCAACCATGCAATGCCGTGGATCTACGTGTCCCGACTTTCCTCGTGATAATCCATCTCCGTGTTCACCTCCCAGAGGTTGCTCTTATCCGTATTGCCGGCGATGATATTTTCCACGGCCATCATCGCGGTGAGCATGGAATGGTCCTGGTTGTTGTAGCGGTGCATGCCGTTGCGGCCCACCAGGAAGAGGTTCTCATAACGGTCGACGTGCTGCCGGATTTCGGGGAAGCGGTCATACGTTCCGAAATAGGCGGGGTAGGTTTTCTCCATGCGCAAGACCGTCGAGTCGATCACTGCCGCGGCGTCGATGATCCCGATCTTGCTGAGTTCTTCTTTCGCCAGCGCAGTCATGTCTTCGTTGGATAGCTTCCAGATCTGGTCTGTCTCGTTGCAAAAGTACTCCAGGCCCAGCCAGACGTGCGCCGGGTTCGCCACCATACTGGGACTCCAGTTATTGAAGACCTGCAGCCGGCCCACCAGCACATCGGGCTCTTGGATGTAGATCCAGTTATCGCTGATCAGCTTGTTGCCTTGCGGTGTCTCGTCGTGAATCTTGAGGGAGGTCACCAGCAGACCCACGGTAATGAAGTCTCTGTAGACCAGCCCGTCCGACGTTTCCAGCACGTTGGGCGGCGGCGCGACGTCGAACGACCGCACCAGCTCCTGAATAGGCGCGGTGGAAAAAAAATAGTCTCCCGTGAACGTTTCCTTTATGCCCGTGGCGGCGTTGGTGGCCTCCACCGACTTTACCCGCCAGCCATCCGTACCGATCTGGTCCACACGGTAGCCGGTACGGATCTCCCCGCCCTTCTCTTTGATAAGGCGGGCTACTTCCTCCCACATCTGCCCGGGGCCGAATTTGGGATACAGAAACTGCTCGATCAGCGACGTTTGCGTGTCTTTCTGCCGGAGGTCATGGCCGCCGCGATGGATGGCTTTCTTGAAGGCGTGCGCCAGGGTCGCCCACACCGACAATCCTTTGATGCGTTGCGCCCCCCACTCCGCACTGATCTGTTCACAGGGGATGCCCCACACCTTTTCGGTGTAAGACCTGAAGAATGTGTTGTAGAGTTCGTTGCCGAACCGGTTGATAAAGAACTGTGCCAGGTTTCGCTCTTCTTTCAAAGGGAACACCGCGCTCTTTACATAGCTGATTCCGATTCTGACAGTCCGCCACAGGCCTAGCTTCAGCAGCGTGTTCTTGCTGAGTGTGATGGGGTAGTCGAAAAAGCGGCGCATGTAGTAGATGCGCGACTTGCGCTGCCGCAGCAACATCGCGCAATCTTCGGACTCCGGGCGGGGACCGGACGGAGAGACGCTGACCATGCGCTCCATACGGTGGTATTTGATGGCCACCGAGCCTTTCTCGGACGCCTCCAGCGGGAGTATTTGAAGCCACCAGGACATCACTCGATCGGACTTCGAGAAGAATCTGTGTCCGCCGATGTCAATCCGGTTGCCCTTGTAGTTGACCGTCCGGGAAAGTCCTCCCATGTACTCACTTTTCTCAAGAACGATAGGTTGGATGTCAGTCTTGGTGAGCAGTTCGTAGGCGGCCGTCAACCCGGCGGGGCCCGCTCCAATGATGATCGCCCGCCTGTTCCCCATTACGTGCGTGAACTCCGATTGTAGTCCATGGCGGACGGCGCCTGCAATGCTCTGCTCCGCTTTGTACCCGTTGGCGCAGAGTGGAAATGTTCCTATTGACACCATGTGCGCTGCAGCGCTTCATGAAGTTCGGCACTCCGGAACTGTTTGCTCCTCTTGCTCCTCCCAAGATTTGTATAGAAGTACAATGGCAGTACGATAGATCTGGGAGCGTCTATATGGCAATCGTCCCCCGCGAACAACCCCGGGACCGCCGGTTCCAACTACGCGCGACGGCCTCCGAAGAAACTCTGATCAAGGTTGCGGCAGAGCGTCAAGGCGTGAACGTAACGGACTTCATCATCCGAAGCGCTTGCGACAAGGCCGAACAGGCCCTCTCAGATCAGACGCGGTTTGTCCTCGATGACAAACAGTGGAGGCTGTTCATGGAAGCGCTCGACCGGCCGCCTGACGAGAAACCGCGATTGCGGCGCTTGTTCTCTGAAAAGCACGTGGCCAAGCGGCGCTCGTGAGCAGTGGTCCGAAACACAGATTCGAAATCGAAAAACTGCGGCGCGAATACGACCTGTCGCTCTTCGATTGCGGAAATCCGACTCTCACGAACTGGCTCCGGAAGTTTGCCTGGACCAATCAGCAGGCCGACTCCGCAAAGACTTATGTAGTCCTTGCCGAGGATCGGGTGGCCGGCTATTACGCTCTCACCACGGGTTCTGTACACAAGCACGAGAGTCCGGAACGAATCGCAAGAGGACTTGCAAATCACCCCGTGGGCGTCGTATTGCTGGCACGGCTGGCGGTTGACCAGGCGCAGCAAGGGAAGGGATTGGGAAAGGCACTACTCTTCGACGCGCTGGGGAGGGTAGGAGGGGCAGCCGATATCGTCGGGGTCCGCGCGGTCCTGGTCCACGCGATTGACGACGCTGCTCGCAGATTCTATGAGCATTTCAATTTTGATCCTTCCCCGATCGATCCGTTTCAATTGATGCTCCCGCTCAAAGACCTACGCAAGGCGCTGAAGTAATAACGCCGCTGCATCGGCTACTTTCCCCCCAGTGCGTACTTCACTTCTGCCTCGGCCCCGCGGATCCAGTCGAAGATATCGGTGAGCGTGGCGCGCGCGTCGCGGCGGGGGCGCCAACCGCTTACCGCCGACAACCGCCGGTGATCGGTCAGATAGATGCGCACGTCGGCCGGCCGGGTCTGGGCCACCGGCGCGATCGACAGGCGGGCGCCCGTGATCTCCTCGCACAGCCGCGTGGTTTCAAGCAGTGACAGGCTGAACTCCAGCCCGCCGCCCACGTTGAACAGGCGGCCCTGGTAAGTTTCGAAATCGCCGATCTGCTCGAGCAGCAGCTCGCAGAAGTCGTCTATGTGCAGGAAATCGCGCACCTGCCTGCCGCTGCCGTCGAATCCGATATAGGAAAGATCGCGGCCGAAGTAATGCGCAGCCACCCACAGCGCCAGCACGCCCTGGTCGGATTTGGCCATCTGCCAAGGCCCGGTGAGCACGCCACAGCGGTCGATCAGGCAGCGGATTCCATATGCATCCGCGTATTCGGCTACCATCAATTCGCCGGCCAGCTTGGTCATCCCGTAGAGCGAGCGCGGGCCATCCAGCGGGAAGTCTTCGCTGACACCCAAGGCGGAGGCGCCCGCCACAGTCTGCTGCGCGGAAAGCTGAAAACGCGTCTCGCCTTCTTCGAAAGCCAGCGCATTCAAGCTCCGGTACGGATACACGCGGCTGGTGGAGATAAAGACAAAATCCGCCTTGACGCGGCGCGCCAGCTCCAGGCAGTGATAACAGCCGATCAGATTGGTATCGATCAGATATTCCGGCGATCCGCCGTAACCGGCTTGCGCGGAGGGCTCGGCCGAACACTCCACAATCAGATCCGGGGGCTCCGGCAGCGTGGTGAGATCGGCCAGCGACCGTATATCGCCGTGGGTAAAGCCAACGCCGCCTTCGCGGAGCCGCCCCAGATTCAGCTCCGAGCCGCGCCGGTGGAGGCTGTCGAAAGCGATCACCTGCGCGGACGGGTTGTTCTTTTTCAGCGCCAGCGCCACGCTCGAGCCGACGAAGCCGGCTCCTCCGGTCACCAGCACGCGGTTATGGCGGCTGTGGTTAGACATTTTCCGTGGACGCCCGGCTTACGCGTGCCGCGGCGCGGCGCGATCTTCCGCCTCTTCCCGCCGGCGCACGTAGTCGCCGCGCGAGAGATGGCGCTCCAGCCAGAGATACAGCACGATGAAGAGATACCGGCTGCCCATCTCCTTAAGCTTCAGCTTCGACATACCACTCTTGCGATTCGTCCAGGAAATCGGCACGACGGCATAGGAATAGCCGCGCACGATAGCTTTCAGCGGCATCTCCACGGTCAGATTGAAGTGCGGCGAGATCAGCGGCTGCATCCCTTCAATGGCGTGCCGCCGGTAACATTTGAAGGCATTGGTAATATCGTTATATCGCAGCCGGAACAAGGTCTTAATAAACCAGTTAGCCATCCGGTTAATGGTGAGCTTGTGAACCGGGTAATCGATTACCGCGCTGCCTTGAATAAACCGCGAGCCAAAGGCGCAATCGTATCCCTCTTCTAACTTACGATAGTACCGAACCAGATCCGCGGGGCTGTCGGAGGCGTCCGCCATCATCACGGCAATAGCGTCGCCGGTGGCTTGCGCGAGACCGGCGCGCACGGCCAGCCCGAAACCGTGCGTGCCGGTATTGCTCACCAGGCGCACGCCCGCATAACGCTCCGTTACGCTCCGGACCAGCGCCGGAGTTCGATCGGCGCTACCATCGTCCACCACCACTATTTCGTAAGGAATCTGCTCGTGCTGCAGCGTTGCGGCTACTGCGACGAGAGTCTCCTCGATGCAGCCTTCTTCATCCCGGGCGGGAATGACGACCGATAGCTTCATGGTTTGGCTAACTCCGCGCGGCGCCCACGGGGGCGTCTTTCCCGCGCCAGTGCCGCTCCACGAGCTGGTCCAGAATGCGCGGCAGGCCGTACTCCATCCTCCAGTTGGGGAAATGACTGTGCAGCTTGCCGAGATCCGAGATATAACAGATATGGTCGCCGACGCGGTTGGTGTCCTGATAGCTGTAGCGTAGGCGCAGGCCCATGCCAGCCAGCGCGTCGATGGTCTCCAGAATGGACAGGCTGTTGCGCCTTCCGCCGCCCAGGTTGTACACCTCGCCACAACGCGGGGAAGCGAAGAACTCCATGAACAGGTGAGCTACATCGTAACTGTGGATCTGATCTCTCACCTGTTTCCCTTTGTAGCCGTTGATAGTATACTCTTTCTCCGTCGCGGCGCAGTACACGATGTAAGCCAGATAGCCGTGTAACTCGACGGCCGCGTGCTGCGGGCCGGTCAGGCAGCCGCCGCGGAAAACACCCACGGGCATCTGAAAGTATCGCCCGAATTCCTGGCACATGACATCGGCGGCCACCTTCGAGGCGCCAAAAACGGAGTGCAGGCACTGGTCGATGGACATGCTCTCGTCCACGCCATCCAACCCGCCGGCGTAGTCGTAGCGCTTTTCGAGTTCGTTGAGCGGCAAGTAATTGGGCCGGTCACCGTAGACTTTGTTGGTGCTGGTAAAGCAGAAGGGCGACTCCTTGCAGAAATCGCGGGCGGCCACCAGCATGTTCATGGTGCCCAGCGCGTTGACGTCGAAATCGTCATAGGGGATGGAGGCGGCTTTATCGTGCGAAGGCTGCGCGGCGGTGTGAATGATGAACTGCGGCCGTTCGCCCTCGAACAACTCCCGGATGGCCTGGCGGTCCCGTATATCGATGGCCAGGTGCCGGTAGCGCGGCAGCGTGGCTTGGAGCCCGTGTACCACGGCGCGCGTCGTGCCCTGCTCACCAAAGAACTGCCGGCGCATGTCGTTGTCGATCCCGATAACGTCCCAGCCCGCGGCGGAGAGTTGGCGCACGCATTCCGAGCCGATCAGCCCGCCCGATCCAGTGATGAGAGCCTTCATGGTCTATCCCTTAATCTACTGTTTCCGCGGCTGCCCGCGCAAATACGAACTCATTGCAACCGAGCGATCCGCCACAGGTAACGAGGCGCGTGAGCAAAAAGCCGCGGTGCAAATAAAATTCGAAGATGGCTTCCGGCTTAGCGACTTCAAAGGGATAGCCGCCCACCCAGTCAATCAGGTCCCACCAGGCGGACATGCCGCGCTCCAGGCCGGCGCTCCGCCAGGTATAGAAGGGTCTCAGTTTCAATAAATCCTTGCATGCCGCGCGCCAGTTCAAATGTACCAGCACGGGGATGGTCACCAGGAAGCGCAAACCCCTGGGCAACCGATTGTAAGTGTGCTTAATGGCTCGCCAGCGATCGCTGTCCTTCCCCTGGTCGTTGTAAATCGCGATGAACAGTTTCCCCGCCGGGGCCACCAGCGTAGCGGCGTTGCCAAGTGCCTGCCACATCGCGCCGGTATGATGCAGCACGCCCCACGAGTACACCACGTCGAAGCGGCCCAGGCTCGAAAGGTAAGCGGCATCCAACGCCGAGCCCTCCGCGATGTTCCACTGTGTGTCTGCCGGGAAGTAGCGGCGGCGCAGTTCGCGGGCGCAGCCGACCGATTGCGGATCGTAATCGAAGGACTCGACGCGCGCCCCCAGTCGGCGCGCCGCCAGGCTGAACAGACCGCTGCCGCAGCCGATATCGAGGAAACTCTTGCCGGCCAGGTCTTCGACCTGCAGCATCTGCCGCAGAGAATCTTCGGCCTTGAGGATCCGCGTGTCATTCAGGACGGAGAGGAAGCGCTGCCAGTTCTCGCCAAAGGCAAAGCGCTCACCGGCGGCGATCTCCTGCTGGGTAGTCGCTCCCATCAAGCTCACTGTAGCAGTGGCGGAGATCAGGCGATGTTCTCCATGCTAGACAAGGTGGAGAAGGGCAGCACCGCCTGGCCTGCGCGCTTGCGCAAAAGCCATTTGCCGTAAGGCGGCACTTCCGTGCGAGCGAGATCCTGCAGCACTAGATCGGTCAATTCGCGGTCGCGCACGTCCGGCGCCATCCTCTCCAGCCGGCCTTCGCGGCGCAGCAATTCGGCTTTCTCTTTCCAAAGCGCCTGCTTGGAGGAGTCGCTGAGTTGCTCGAACAGGCTTTGCGCCATAGCCTGCCGGAACTGCTCGTATTCGAGGATCACGGCGCGTTCCTCGGCTTCCTGATTCTGCCGCTGGATGGCGCGCTCGCGCTGCCGGTAGCGCTCCTTGGCGGCGGCTTCCATCTCCTCGTCCAATACACGGCGCCGCGTGGCCGGATCTTTTACGATCTTGACCAGCAGGCCGGCGGCGTTTTTGAGATTCTGTCCGGTACGCTTCTTGTGCCGGCAGATCTCGACCGCCATCTCGCACCAGTCGAGCAGTTCCCTGCCCTCACCGGAGGCCGCGCCCAGATCGAGCGCGCGCGATACATAACTGGCGGCTACGTGCGGCAGCACACCATCCTGCTTCATGGCCTGCACCAGTTGCGCGGCGCGCTCGAGCGCGTACAACTGTTCCGGCGTTTGGGCCGCTTCGCTCCATGCCACGGAGGCCCTGTAAGCAAAGCCGGCTTTTTCGAGCACCGTCTGGCAGTGCGCACGGCTCAACTCCGGACACACCGCGCTTTGCAGCATGAGGCTCTTACGCTCAGGCACGTAGGATGGATGCCGGTGCAGCGCAATGCGCCAATCTTCCCCGGAAACGATATGATACGATCCCAGCACCTGAATGCGAATCAACTGATCGAAGGCGGGCTCGAGCGTTTGCATGAGCCGCGAGAAATAATGCGGCGGATTCAAAATACCTACGTGCTCCATCGCCAGTTTGCGTGCATCCATTACGAGCAGGTCGGTCTTCTCGAAGGCCACGGCGAAAAAGCGGTACAGGTGCTTGGCCGTAATTCCATCGAGGTCCATGTAGCGGCCGGCGTCCAGCACGCGGAAGAAACCGTTGTTGATGGACTGGATTAGTTTATCGGTCCAGGTGACGCTTCCCGTGCAGCGGCCGGTCTCGCGATCCAACAGGAAACTGGCCTCCTGGAAGACGTTGCTCCATTTCACTTCTTCCTGCTGATCGGTGGCGGTGAGCGCGCGGAAACGTAATGGAATAAAGCGGTCCATGGCCAGTTTCAGGCGCTGATAGAACTTGCCATGTACGGAATTGATGTTGAGCATGCGGGCGATTTCACGCCCACTGAAGGTCACCGTCTTCGCGAAGTTGTTGCGAAAGGTGAGCACTCCCAGAGCCACGAAGATGTCCAGGTCCTGTTCGGTCGGCAGGCCTAATTCGTTGTTGCCCTGGATCTGCCAGACCACTTCCATCTCGCTGCCGTTAGGAAGGATCTTGGTGCCTTTGATTTCGATCTTGCCGATACGCTTGCCAACTCTTCGCTCGAGCACGGCGAAGGGAATGGCCGCGAGGTTTTCTTCCTCGACGGACAGGTTGACTAGGGAAGGTTTGAGGTTGTGTTTATTCACGCGCAGATCTCAGAACAAAAGTTCTACCCTCTGTTTTTGTAACATTGCTTCGACAATTTGTTCTAGTGATTTACGATGAACCCCATGGTTGGAGGCTATTTTTATTGGCAGGCACATACCAACCACCCCACTACCACCTCGTAACCCCGATTATTGCACCTGTGGGGTAGTTGCCTTCCAGATTTACCAAACCATAAACCATTCCATATAGAGCCTTGGGTTCAGGAGTTGGTACAATTGCAAGTCGTTGTTTTTACAGATACTTACAGCTAAGCATGTCGTTCTCGAAGCCATGAGTTTGAGCGTAAACGGCATGTGCCTGATCGTAAATTCCGTGTGCCGGATCGTAAGATATTTGTAACTCATTCAAAACAGACGAGATCCCGATGCGGGTCTGAGCGTAACACAGCAAGTAGCGCCTTTTCATAAACTTGCCAAGTATAAGCAACGCTTCAGCCGTAGATATTTACGATGAAGCACACAATCCGCGCCGGCTGGTTACGATCAGACCCGCATCGGGGCTCAGCTATTTACGATGGAACCCGCAAGAGCAGCCCGGTCCTTACGGTTAAGCTCACACGGATCGGTGCGTGTTGTGGGTTTGATCGTAAGCGCGGCGAAATAGCTAGAGACCTGCCCAAATATCGGCCAATTCGAGGATGAAGCCTGCGACGGGACCGTCGCCCACAAGACGTTCCGGGTTGACGATCTGCTCCGGCTCGCTGCTTGGCCGATACATGTAGGCGGTACGATGATCGGGATCGAGCAGCCAACCGAGTTGGACGCCATTGGCGATCCATTCCTGCATCTTTGCTTTCGTTTTGGAGAGCCGATCCGAGGGGGACATCAACTCCACGACGAAATCCGGGCAGAGCGGCGGAAACTTACGCTTCTGTTCCTTTGTTAGTGATGTGAGCCGAGAGTGGAGGACCCAGGAGGCATCGGGTGAGTATGCAGCGCCGCTCGGGAGAATATATTCAACGCTGGAATCGAATGCCAGGCCGCGTGCGTCTTTTCTAGCCCAATCCCTCAACTCCGCACTAAGCTCACTGTTGCGGAAGCTGCTCTCGCCTCCTGCTGGCGGCATAATCAGGATGTCACCTTGTGCGGTGCGTTCAATGCGCAGGTCCGGATTAATCGTACAGAATTGGTAGTATTCGTCGTCGGTCATCCCGTGTTCCCACTGAATGACCATAGGGCGATCTAACGCAACATCATCGAGGAGCATCTGCATACGCTAGCAGCCCGGCCCAGACCTTGGCCAATTCGAGGACAAAGCCGGCCACGGGTCCCTCGCCGACGAGGCGCTCCGGGTTAACGACCTGCTCCGGCTCGCAGCCCGGACGATAAATGTAGGCAGTACGATGATCGGGGTCGAGCAGCCAACCGAGTTGGACGCCATTAGCGATCCAGTCCTGCATCTTCGCTCTCGCCTTGCGGAGCCGATCGGAGGGGGACATCAACTCCACGACGAAATCCGGGCAGAGCGGCGGAAACTTACGCTTCTGTTCCTTTGTTAATGTGTTGACCCGTGACTGGAGAACCCACGAGGCGTCCGGCGAGTATGCGGCACCATTTGGGAGGATGTATTCAGTATTGGAGTCGAATGCCTGACCTCGTCCATTCTCCAGAGCCCAGTTTCCCAGTTGCCGGCTTAGCTCGTTATTGCGGTTTCCACTCTCGAAACCCGCTGGCGGCATGATCAGGAGGTCTCCTTGCGCGGTGCGCTCAATGCGCAGGTCCTCGTTGATTTGACAGAACTGGTAGTATTCGTCATCGGTCATCTGGTGTTCCCACTGAATGACCAGAGGACGATCTAACTCAACATCCTCGACGAGTAGCTGCATGTTTCCAGAATACCCGCTTTCGCCTCTAACTCGCGGAACCACAACTCCAGCACCAGCAGCGACCATAGCCAGTGCGAATTGTCGCGGCGCCCGGAATCGTGCTCGGCCAGCAACTGCCGCACGAACGCGGGGGAGACGATGCCCCGATTCAGGAACGATCCGCTACCCAGGTGGTCCCACAGAAACGGGCGCAGCGCGCCGCGAAACCACAATGCCAGCGGCACGCCGAAGCCCATCTTGGCGCGGCTCAGCAAAGGCGCCGGCAAGCGGTCCCCCAGCGCGCGAAGCAAGATATATTTGCCCTTTCCTTCGCGAATCTTCCAGGCGTGCGGGATCGAAGCCGCCAGCTCGGCCAGCTCGTGGTCAAGAATAGGGCAGCGCACTTCCAGAGAGTTCGCCATGGACATGCGGTCCACCTTTGTCAGCAGGTCGCCGGTGAGGTTCTGCGTGGTTTCGAAATAGAGCGCCTGCGAGAGCAGATCAGCGTCGCCCGGGAGCAGGAAGTCGGCCAATGCGCGGGTGAGGAAGGCGCTATCGGCGGGCAGCATCCACTCGGGCTGGAGCAGCGCCTGGCGCAGGAACCAGGGCGTGAAATTGCCTTCAAAGTAACGCTCGAGCGCGGTCGGGCGGCTGAGCATGTGCAGATAATTCTTGCCATAGGCCGCGTAGGGCAGGCGATCGGCGATCCAGGAAATGAACGATCGCAGCGCCGGTGGAACGCGATCGAATTTGCGCAATCTTTCGAGCGCCTGAAAACGGTCGTAGCCGGCGAATAACTCGTCGCCGCCATCGCCGCTCAGCGCCACTTTCACGTAGCGGGCGGCGAATTGGGAAACGATGAATGTGGGAATGGCGGAGGAATCGCCAAAGGGCTCGTCGAAGTGCCGCACCAGGCGCGAAACCAGATCGACGGCATCCGGCCGGACCACGATTTCATGATGCTCGGTGCGATACTCGCGCGCCACCATGGCCGCGTATTCCAGCTCGTTGAAGGCGCTCTCTTCGAAGCCGATGGAGAATGTGCGCACCGGCTCGGAAGAAGCGCGCGCCATGGAGGCCACTACCGAACTGGAATCGATGCCGCCGCTCAGAAACGCGCCCAGCGGCACATCGGCGATGAGGCGGATGCGCACGGATTCATCGAACTTTTCCCGCAGGCGGTCGCAGACTTGAGCTTCGGAGAAGTCCGCGGGCGTTTCAGCCACCGGCCTGGGAAACTGCCAGTAGCGCCCCTGCCGGACGGTACCATCGGCGTCGTAAGTGAGCCAGGAGCCCGCCGGAAGCTTGCGCACCGCGCGAAAGCAGCTCAGCGGCTCGGGGATGTAGGTGAACTGAAAGAACAGGCGCAGCGCGTCGGCGTCGATGTCCGTTGGCACGCCGGCCACCCGCAGACACTTCAGCTCACTGCCGAAGTACAGACCTTGCGGCAGCACCGCGTAGTAAAGCGGCTTCTTGCCGAAACGATCCCGCGCCAGGAAGATGCGGCGCCGGCGCGCATCCCAAATGGCGTAGGCGAACATGCCGCGCAACCGCTGCAAGCCCGCGGCGCCTTCTTCCTCATACAAGTGGACGAGCGTTTCGGTGTCGCTGTTGGTCGAGAAACGGTGGCCGCGGGCGATCAGATCGGCGCGCAGCTCCTGATAATTGTAGATCTCGCCGTTGAAGACCACCCAGACGGATCGGTCCTCGTTGGACATGGGCTGATGGCCGGTGCTGAGGTCGATGATGCTGAGGCGCCGCATGCCGATGGCGCAGCCGCCGGCGACGTAGAAGCCTTCATCGTCCGGCCCACGATGGCGGATCTGGTCGCACATCGCGCGCACCTCGGGCAACTCCGCCTTGCCGTCGCGTAAGTAGAATCCGGCGATGCCGCACATGGCATTGAGACCAGCCTGCCCTTACTGTAGCATTCCGTAGCGTGCCCGGACTTCGGCGACATCGTCGGTGAAAAGGTTCCAGCCGCCACAATTGGGACAGTCGAACGCCCACACCCACAGGATGCGCCGGTGGACCGCGTGTTTGAGCTTCAACCATGCGGCCGGGTGGCCCGCCCCACAGTGGACGCAAACGTTGGACCAGCCGCTCCTGTCTATTTCCGGCGGCGGGACTCCAAAATACAAGGCCCAGCCGTAGACGCTCGCGCGTGTGCCCACGAGGCGGTCGAGGCGCCTCAGCGCATAGCTCAAGATGGTAATGAAGCGGGCATTACCATTGCCGAACAACCAGAGCCGGCGAGGCGGCCGCGGGTGGAAATTGGAGTGGTGCAAATAGATAAACGATGCGTACAGAACCCTTACGGCAACCGGCTGCAGACCGGTGGGCTGCGAGATACGCCGGCTTAGCTCAGCGGGCGAATCGAAGGGGTTGATGTGCCCACCGCCATGGTATATCCATCGATACAGCTTATCGCTGAAGGTCGAGGCATCCGGCACCGCCACATACAGGCTGGCGCCGTGCCGCACTACCCGGCCGACCTCACTTAGCGCGGGCTCGAGCTGCTCCATATGCTCGAGGCTGTGGTTGGCGATCACCGCATCGAAGCACCCGTCAGGGAAAGGTAGATGAGCCGCGTCGGCCTGCACAAATCCGGCGGGCGCGGCCGCTGGAGGACACTCCGCGTCAAGCCGGATAATAATTGCATGCGGACAGTGCTCCGCTGTGAAACTTCCTGCTCCGGAACCGAGATCGAGCACGCGTGCGCCGGCGGGCAGGTTGCGTAAAATTTCGTGCATTGGCGCGATCCTGAAACCTAAGGGTAGCTCCGTCCTGCCCGCCTTTGCGCGGGACTCCAGGGATTGTCACACATTCACCTTGTATGTCAAAATGATAGGAGCTATGGACCAATTCACCTGTAAAGTAGACAATCAGGGGCGCATCACGCTGCCGTCGGAATGGCGTCGGGACCATAACGTCATAGCTGGTAGTGAAGTGGCCGTGCTGGTGACCGAAGACGGTCTCGATGTGCAGACCACCGCTCAATCCCTCCAAGATGCCCGGCGCTTAGTGGCTAAATACCGAAGCCGGAAGTCAGCGGTAGATCAGTTGCTTTCGGAGCGGCGCCGTGAGGCGGAAATCGAACGGAAGGAAGCGGCCCGGTATGGCAAAGGTGTTCGATAGCTCCGCGGTTCTGGCGTTCTTATTCGAGGAGCCTGGAGGGGAAAGGACTGTTCCAGATCTGCCGGGTGGACTGATGAGCGCAGTTAATGCCGCTGAGGTATTGGCTGTACTCGTTCGCAGGGGGATGTCGCGTGAAGAAGCACAATTGGCCTTGCGGAAAACCAGGTTGAAGATAGTCGACTTCACGATGGACTGCGCGGCCAAAACGGCCGAGCTTCTAGCCCGCGGGATCTCCCTTGGGGATCGGGCTTGCATGGCGACCGCCTTGCTGATGGGGCTGCCGGCGGTCACCGCCGATCGTAGTTGGACCGCCTTGCGCGTGCCCAATCTCCGGATCGAATATATCCGAAGTGTAAGTTGAGCGGCGAAGACTGGAAGCGCTACGGCACTGCCGCACCCGGCGTGCGCGACCAAACAAAATAAATCTGAACACCTCGGCTGCGCCGGCGGTCTTAGCTGGTGAACGTCCGGATGCATGCTAGAGGCTACGCAACACATCGCGTTTCAGGAGCCAGGGTCGGCACGACGGGAAGAGACTGTGGCGCGCGAGGCCCGCTTCGCCGCTCTGGTCGAGCGGCAGTCGCGCTTCGTCTACCGTGTAGCCTATGCCGTGGTTCGAAATCCGCACGATTCCGAGGACGTGGTGCAGGAGACATTTCTTAAGCTTTATCGCTCGGGCGCGTGGGAAGGCATGCGCGATGAAAAGGCGTTTCTGGCTCGCACGGCCTGGCGGATCGCCGTGGATAAGCGGCCGAAGGCGCGCAGCCAGTCGCTAAGCCAGCCGCTCAGTGCGGACCTACCGTCGAACGACAGCCAGAACCCGGAGGAAGCTGTTGTATCCGCGGACTGGAGTGCGGCTGTACATCGCCTGGTTGACGCGCTGCCGGAAGAACTGCGGCAACCGCTGGCACTGGCGGCGGTGGAAGAGCTGAACTCACGGGAGATCGCGGCGGTGATGGACATAGCTGAGGGGACCGTGCGCACGCGCATCATGCGTGCGCGGCAGATTCTGAAGCAGAAGCTGGAAGGCCGACATGCGTAACGATGAAAGGGATAATATCGAGAGCCTGCTGGACGACGCACTCGCCAGCTATTCCAGGCAGGAGCCCCGTCCGGGACTCGAACAGCGCGTACTCGATCGGATACAAGCTGACGCCTCTCCTCGCCTGGTGTTCCCGCGATGGGCATGGGTTATTCCAGCGGCAGCGTGTCTGCTATGGGCGGGTGTCCTCTGGACCCGGCATGCAGCGACACCGGTTCGTGTTCAACCGGCTCACGTGACCGTCGCCCGAGCCATTCCGCCGTCGAGACAAGAGACTCCACGGATCGTGCACCGTCCACACAAGAGACAGGCACTGCCAAGGCTGCCGCAGTTTCCGGCTCCCGCGCCAGTCACCAACGAGGAACGCGCGCTGCTGGCCTTCGTCACGCGCGCGCCGAAGGAAGCGCAAGAGGCGCTGATCGATGCGCCACAACTGGACGTGGAGCCCATCCGGATCGAAGAAATCAAGATACAGCCATTGCAATAAAGGAGCGATATATGATCAGTCAAACCAAGTTGGGGATAGTGTTTCTTTCGAGCATCGTCATGGCGGGAGCCTGCCTTGCCCAAAACACCGGTGACGCGCTCAAGTACTATCACCTGGATTTTGTCCTGAAGGAACTGGAGAGCGGGAAAGTAATCAATACCCGTAGTTACTCGACGACGGTTTCTACATCGGAATCGGGCGGCTTTAATATTCGCACAGGCAACAAAATTCCGGCCTCGACCGGCGCCACGGGATCCGCATCTACTTACATAGATGTTGGCGTGAATATCGACTGCCGCCCCGGCTCCGTAAAAGCAGTGCAAGACCAGTTGGCTCTCTACATCACGGCTGACATCACCAGCGCGGCCACGGATCCGCCATCGGCGAGTCTGCCGTTGATCCGCCAGACCAAGTGGAGCTCGAATGTCATCGTGCCGCTGAGAAAACCAACGACGATCTTTTCGTCCGACGACCCCACCACCAAACGCCAGACGCAGTTGGAGCTTACGGCGATCCCGATAAAATAGGATGCATGCCCGCGCCCACTCCCGTCCTGCTCATGGTGCGCGAGCTGAACCTGGGCGGCAGTGAGCGGCAAATGGCGGAAATCGCCAAAGCGCTGGACCGCTCGCGGTTCGATCCGCGGGCCGGCTGCTTCCGTCCGGCGGGGCTGCGCGGCGAGGAGCTGCGGGCGGCGGGCGTTCCCATCGTGCGATTTCCCGTGCCGTCGCTGGCCAGCGTCAAAGGCGCGCTACGCATCGCGGCTTACGTTCGGGAACAGGGCATCGGCCTGGTGCATACCTTCGACACGCCGGCAAATCTGTATGGCGTACCGGCGGCGCGCATGGCGGGCTCGGCAGTGGTAGTCTCCAGCCAGCGAGCGGACCGCCGCCTGATGCCGCGGCTCTACCGCCACGGCCTGCGCGTCACAGATCACCTGGTGGATGGCATCGTGGTCAATTGCGAGTTCATGCGCCGCCACCTGCTTGACGATGAAAGAGTGCCCGCCGGACTGATCCATCTCTGCTATAACGGCATCGACACAGGCGCGTTCCGTCGCGTGCGCGGCCCTCGGCCGGAGGCCTTGCGGGACGCTTCGCTGGTGGTGGGGGTGGTTTGCGTTCTACGCCCCGAAAAGGGACTGGAAACGCTGCTGGACGCGTTCGCCGAAGTGCACGACATGGAGCCGGGCATGAAGCTGGCCGTGGTGGGCAGCGGACCTTGCCTGGCGGACCTGCAGGAGCGCGCGCGGGCGCTCGGCATCGCGCAGGATTGCGTCTTCGAACCGGCTACGCCGCGCGTCGCCGATTGGCTGGCGGGCATCGACATATTCGTGCTGCCGTCGGTTTCCGAGGCATTTTCCAATTCCCTGATGGAGGCGATGGCCTGCGGCTGCCCGGTGGCGGCTACGCGCGTGGGCGGGAATCCGGAACTGGTGGCGCACGGAGAAACCGGCATGCTCTTCGAGCCGCGCGACCCGGCGGCGCTGGCTCAAACCTTGCGCCTGCTGATCCGCGAGCCTGCTTTGCGGAGCGAATTGGGATGCAACGCGGCGCGCGCCATTGCCAGCCAATTCTCTCTGGCGGCGGCCGCGCGCAGAATGGGCGAAATTTACGCCGAGCTACTTTAGACTTTAGACTTAAGACAAGCCCGGCCGTTTACCATAACGCCAGCGGCACGTCGCCCGGGCTGAAGCTCACCCCAAGCGTGACCCGGGTGTCGGTGCGGTTGAATCGACCGGCGGCGACGATGTAGCGGCGCTCGTCCAGACGCAGCACCGCATGTAGCCCTTTCTTCAGGTCCCGGGTCGCGCCGCCGCCCGCGCCGTAGGAGGAGTAGGCGCCCAACGTCTGGTCCAGCGTAGTCAGCCGGGTATAACTGGCGTCCCCGCCAAAATTCCAGTGGCGCACGCCGGTGTAGTGATAGGAAACCACTCCGGCCTCCATTTTGGAGGTAAGGTACACTCCATTGCCCGGATTCACGCTGTCGTTAAAGCTCATGCTGAATTGCGAGCGCTGCAGGGATTCGGTCAGCCGCGCCGACAAATCCGGCACGTAGTGTAACTGATAGGCGGCCTGCACGCCCACCGTTACCCCCAGCAGAGCCGCAATGGCCGGGTCGAGGGTCACCTGCTCCAGGCTCAAGCTCTCTACGCGCGCGCCGCCAATGGTGGCGGCAAATTGCAAGCGGTGGGTGAGCTGCGTGGCGTAACTGATGCCGAGCGAGTGAATATCGCTGGCACCGAATCCCTTGGTGTACTCGTAGTGCGTGAAACGATAGTCCAGCCCGATGGTGGTATGCCGGCGCAGGCGGTACTGCAGATCGCCGTGCGCGTCGTATCCCGTCAGACCGTACAGCGCGCTCGAGGCGCGGCGCACCAGATAGCCCTCTCCTCCGATATCGAACGACAGCCGCGGCGTCAGGCGGTAAATCATATCTCCCGCGGTGGTTAGGAAAATGACCCGGTTATCGTAGATATCGTTTTGCGGAGTCTCCAGGTAGCCAGTATTCAGAATGCCAAGCGTGCCGGAAAGGAAGGAACTCTCAGCATAAGTGCCAGCGGTATTTCGTAGGGTGAAACTAAGCCGCTTGCTGGGCTGATGGGTGAGGATGAGAGACAGAAACTGATCGGTGCCGTCGTAGTATTCCTTTTGCGAGTAATGCCGGAAGTCACCCTTGTAATCGAGCGCCAGGGTAGTGTGCTTCCAGGTGTGATAACCGTACACGCCCAGAGTCAACTCGACGCCGAACAGATTAGCGGTAGGGATGCTGCCGTTGGTGTTCACCGAGACAGGCACGAGGCCGTCATCGTAGATTGCGTTCAGGCCGATATAGGGGCGGAAGGCGATGGGCGCAGTCGAGGACGCTCCGGGAATCTCACCGCGGGACAAAATGGCGGGTCCGCCATAGTCTTCGGCGGAGGGCACGGCGGTGGACTGCGTGGTGTCGGACTGTGCGGTGTCGGACTGCGCCATGAGCGACAGCGCACAGGCGCAAAGCAGGGTCGAACGAATCAAGAACAAAAAGGGCCTCCGGGACGTGGGCGTTCAAACAGCGCGTGGTGAAACGCCAGGGACAAACCTTCACTCTGACGCGCCGGGAGGAGCGGTGTCAAGCAGTGGGTGCTGGGTCCTGGCAAGAAGAAGGGTGCTGGATTCTGGGTGTCGGGTTCTGGCAAACGCTCTAACCGTTGGCGATAAGTATGCCGGCGCCCGGCACCTGCTTTAGTTTGGTAACAGACAATCTGGAAATAACTGAAATTAGGTGTATTGACACGAAGCAACGGCCTGCGTCACCATCAAGGATGAGTAGGCGGAGGCTGGTGTGCATTCCTTGCTCTGGCTGGGCTTCAGAGCATTTCTTTTTTCTCTGGTACTGACTCCTATTTGCCGGGATGTTTTCCGGTCTTACGGGGTGGTCGATGAGCCGGATCAGGCGCGTAAGGTACACCGCTACCCCATTCCGCGGGTGGGCGGACTGGCCATCGGCATATCGTATCTGGCCGCCTATTTATTAGTGCGTCCGGAAGAAGGCAGCCCGCTCGCGCAGCAGCTCTCACTGGTCTGGAAATTGCTTCCAGGCGGCGCGCTGGTGCTGGCGATCGGGTTACTGGACGACCTGTTCAACTTGCGGGCCTGGCAGAAGCTGATCGGTCAACTGGGGGCGGCGGCACTGGCATGCTGGGGCGGCGTGCGCATCGTATACATCGCGCACACTTTTACCAATGCCTGGTGGACCGTACCGCTCACCATCCTTTGGCTGATGGCATGCATGAACGCTTTCAACCTGGTGGATGGGTTGGACGGCCTGGCGGCGGGAGTGGGGCTCTTCGCGACGCTGACCGTTTTTATCGCGGCCATCATGCAGCACAGCATGGTTCTGGCGGTTGCCACGGTGCCGCTGGCGGGAGCCCTGCTGGGCTTCCTGTGCTACAACTTCAACCCGGCGACCATCTTTCTGGGCGATTCAGGCGCCTTGCTGATCGGCTACCTGTTGGGCTGCTATGCGGTGATCTGGGGGAATAAATCGGCCACGCTGCTGGGCATGACCGCGCCGCTGATGGCGCTGTCAATTCCGTTGCTGGATGTCGCCCTGGCGATTGTGCGGCGGTTTCTGCGGCGGCAGCCCATCTTCACCGCCGACCGTGGGCATATTCATCACCAGTTGCTCGATCGCGGCCTTACGCCCCGCCGCGCGGTGCTGGTGCTCTACGGGCTGTGCGGGCTGGCGGCGGCGTTTTCGCTTTTGCAAGGCGTAGTACACAGCTTCGCCGGCGCGCTGCTGGTGCTGTTTGGCGTATTTGTGCTGCTGGGCATCCAGTATCTGGGCTATGCGGAGTTCGACCTGGCCGGGCGTCTGCTGTTCAGTGGCGAGTTCCGGCGCACTGTGAGCGCTCAACTGGACCTGCGCAAATTCCGTGCCGCGCTGGCCGCCGCCGAAACACCCGCCGCCTGTTGGGAGGTGATCCGGGAGGGCTGCGCCAAGTTCGGATTCCAGAATGCGCGGCTGCGCCTGGCGGGCGAAGTCTACGAGTACTCCATTGAGGAGGCCGAAGCGTCCGGCTGGACCTTGCGCGTGCCGCTCTCGAACGGGGACTACGCGGTGCTGTCCCGCCCGTTCGCGTCCACTCTGCTGCCCATGGTAGTGGCTCCCTTCGTGGACCTGCTGCGCCAGACGCTGGTGGAGAAATTCCCCGAATCCGCCGATGTAGAAGCGGCCGGACCGGCGGTATCTTTGGCCGGCGAGTAAGTCCGCTCTAAAGCGGTGAGTTAAGGTGCTGGGTGCTGGCGTACTTATCGCAAACGGTTAGAGCGTTTGCCAGAACCCAGCGCCCGGAACCCAGCACCCTTCTTCTTGCTTATATAGAGTGATAAAGTTTCACCGGCACCGTTTTCTTTCCGGCCCGCCGCTGTGGATGCCTCTACTCCGGCGGAAATGAACCGTCCAATTACAACGCGGCGATACATTTTGGAGGGCGCACGAACTTCGCATTCGAGGAGTTGAACGGGCATGCCCGGCAAGGCTCACCACGCCTTCCACATTCTCCCTCATGAACGGTGTGAACCACATTTTGAGCCCGGCAGCGCTGACCCCGGCGAGGAAGTGAGCTTCATTCTCTCGGCGATGGGGATCTCACCCCTGGGGATCGGCCAAGCTAAGCGCGTGTTAGCCGAAGAAAAGCCGCCAGGGCGTTTTGGGCGAGATTCGGGCTATAAGGGCAAGTGAGATCCTTGCGCAGGCACATGAGTAAGGTCAGGCCGCACTTGCAGGTACATCGCTGGCTCGCGAGGTACTGAGAAAATGTGGCTCTCTCGGCCGTGGTCAGGCCCGAAACATTTACGCGCGGAACGATGTAGGATTGCACGGCGGGTCTGCCGGGTACGTGCGCCATGGAGACACTCCAGGAATGCTGCATGCGGTCTATGCAAGCGCCGTTGAAGCGATCGTGAGTTTCACTGGCGTTCTTCCAGTCGCAGGAAAACTTGACCCCATCGTTCAAGTTGACGTAGTTAGTGACTTTCAGCGAGTCGGCGGCGGAATCGTATTGCCACGTTCCGACCCCGGCGGTCATGTTCTGAAACAAGACGCGGAAGCTGGAATCCGGGTAAGCTTCCAACACTTCGTCGAACTGCTGGCCAGGAGCGGTCACCACGCCTCGCCAGTTACCAACCAACTGGGAAGGGTTGAAGGCCGCATAGGTTTGCGGGGGCGTATTCGGTTTAGGATAATCCTGGGGGGCGGAAACGGCCGGCTGGTTTTGTGAGACAGGATCATCCGGGTGACGGGATCCAAAATAAGCCGCCAGGGCGATGACCGCGGCGAGCGCTCCAGAGGTCACCAGCACCCACCCGCGGCGAAACAGGGGAGGCTTGGCGATGCGCGCGTTAACCGGCCGGCCGAGCAGCGGTTCGAGCGCTACGATCAGTTTTTGAACGCCCTCGTCCCAATACGCTTCGGTGAGCTCGATCGCGTTGCGGCGGCAGAGCGGCTGCAACTCGGCGGGCAGATCTTCCTCGGCCGGCATGGTGGCTCCGCCCACCAGCACTGGAAAGACGCGCATGTTGCGCTTGAGCACGGCCGCGATTTCCTGGCGGACCGTGTCGCGGGGATCGGCGAGGCGGCGGTTCCCGGCGGCGTCGGCAATGTTCAGCCAGTTTTTGCCGATGACCACAAGGCAGGCATCGCTCTGGCTGAGGACGCGCGCGATGGCATCATCCCACTCGACTCCGGGAGCGATGGAAGCCACATCGCGGAAAACCTTGCCGGGAAAACAGGCCGCTAGCCGGTCATAGAGCCTGCCCGAGTCGGCCCGGCTGTCGTCGCGGCGATAATTGATGAATAATCTGTCCTCCCGCATGGGCGCGCCCTTACTGTGGGGTAGTGTAAAGCAAAAGAGGTAGAAACTTCAAGCGGTTCCATCAGTCCCGCAGCCAGTATGGACCTAGTGCGGCACCCAGTAAGTGGCGATGTCCTCCGCGTACGAAGTCCCCAGGCTGGACAACTGCCCGAGTCCCAGAGCCCGTTCCGAGGTCACGGCTTCAGCATTCAAAATGTCAGCATCACAAGCCAGGTTCTCAGTGCCGGTGCTGGGATAAATCGGCAGGCAAGGCAGCGACGCGTACGGCTCGTAGGCCCAGAACAGATAGTCGTTGTAAGCCGAAAGGTATACGACCGACTCTTCGTTGGCCAGCTTGAACATGATCGGCATGAACTGCTGGTCGACAGGAGCCCAGAAGGAGAAGGTGTTGCGGGCCCGCACATCTATGTAGTTATCGGTCGGGATCAGTGACTTGTTCGGCCAGAACTCGGCGATGCTGGCAAACTTTCCGGCTGCGTGTGCCGAGTCGATCATCTGCATGGAGACACTCAGCTCCTCAGTCAAGCCGGCTGAGCTCTGCTGCCCCGTAAAGTTGTAGACGTGGTTATCGATACCGTCCAGCCCGGCGATTCCGAGCAATCCCGTACCGGTGCCCGGCGTGCCCAGATACTGCTGCCAACTGAGTTGCCACGTTCCCATGCCAGACCCCAGCATAATGGTGGAATGCAGCCCGGCAATGTTGGCGGCCTCTATATTATTCACAATCAGTTGCACCATAGCCACGTCCGTGGCGGGCGTGTTGAGTTCCGGACGGTAGTCGTTAGTGGCATCCGTGTCGGGTTCCGACTGCACGATCAGGTAGTCCGGCTGCACATATTTGGCGACCGCCACGGTGCTGGCGCTGCGGCGCTGCTCGTAGGTGGTGAAGCTTAGCGACCGATAGTAGCCGGTGGGGTTCAGGGTGACCGACGAGCTGTCTACAGTCAGTAAAGGGTTGGCCTCCACGATCATCCGCATGGGCTTGCCGTAGCTATCCTTGCGGCCGTGGATATCCTGGGCCACCAATTCGTAGAAGCTCTGGTAGTTTTGGACGGTTTGCTGCGCCTGGGCGGGCGTCTGCCCGATGAACTCATAGAAGTTCGGGTCGAAGATGGGGAAGCCCAGCGTCACCATTACCGCGTTGACGCCCAGCGCTTGCAGCGCGTCGAGTTCCTGGTTCACCGTCGTCAGGCTGGTGAAGTTGGTGCGCAGTCCGTTGTTGTCATTGGCATTGGTAACGCTGGCGGAGTAGTTTACCGGGTACTTGGCTCCAGTCCACTGGGCGTCGATCAAGGCAACGTCCGTAGCGATGTCGCTCTGGAGGCCCTGGTAAAGTGACTCGTAGGTGGCGGGCACGTCCGAGGGAGCCGGTGCGAAGGTAGTGCCGGCCATGGGTGGAGTCTCGGCGGAAGTGTTCTGGTAGGCGTCGAAAGCCGCCACTGCGTAGGTGTGGTAAGAGGCCGTTGCCAGGCCGCTATCCTGGTAGGAAGTCAGACCGGTCACACCGAGCTTCACACCGTCGCGGTAGACATTGTATCCTGCCACCGCACTGTATGTATCGCCACCGTTATACCAATCAAAGCTAATCGTGCCGAGACCGGTGGGCACCACGCTCAAGGCTTGCGGCACGTCCGGCGGCTTAGTGTTGGCGGGCGGTGGGGTAGTGCCTTCGGAGTAGACGGCATAGCTGACGCTTACGGAGCCAGTGTTGGTAGCCTTGGGGGAGGAGCCGTTGTCGCTAAGGGTAATGGTGCATGAGTAAGAGCCGCTTTTGGCCGGCACGCTTGCCGAGACACTCAACAGTACGGCGCTCTGGTCCACCAGAGTACCCTCATCGGGGCTGACAGTGCAATAGGAAGCGCCGCTGCCGGACACACTGGAGCGCCATTTCAGCGTGCTATTGGCCACGGTATTGTTCACCACTATGACCTGGGGCGCGCGGGCCTTCGCGTCCACCGCCGCCACCAGGTACAGATTGCCCGGAGAGACGTGGAAGGTAGGGGCGTTAGCTGCGTACACACTCGGAAGCAGGAGCGCGGCGGCACAAGGGAGTCGAGCCCGGATTCTCATTGTTCGAATGAAACGCGGTTCAGCCGAGTCCGAAGTTACGATATCGATCATGAGTCTTTAGGGCTCCTTTATCCGCTCAGTTCTCCTAAAACGAATGTGGTGTAACTCAATGTAGTGACAGGCGCACAGGCGAATTCTCCTTTGCCCACGGCTGAGTTTCGACAATAAAAGAGCGGATTATCTGGTTCTAAAAGCGACTCAATTCCGATAAGCCGATCGGATGCGAGTCATCACCAGAGAATGCCAGGGTGCGACAATGGGCCGATCCGTGCAGGCAACTTCGGTTGCGCAAGGGAGGATTGCAAAATGCATGCCGCGTACCTGGCGGTCACAATTCTGTTCGCGCTAATGGTGGCGTTTTCCGGTCTCGGAAAGATTCGCCGCGATCCGCGTCAAGTGCGAGTGGTCCACGAAACGGTAGGCGTTCCGTTGCAGTATCTTGTGTTTCTGGCTGCTTGCGAGTTTGCCGGGGCAGCCGGCCTGCTGGTGGGGATCTGGTGGCCGCCGCTGGGAGTCGCGGCCGGAATCGGCCTGGTCCTCTACTTCGTGGGCGCCCTGGTGTCGCATCTGCGAGTAGGCGATGTCCAGGGCATGGGACCTTCCGCATTCATGCTGGTGCTCGCGGCGGGCGCGCTCGCCTTGCGCATTCTGGCGTAGCGGGGCAGCAGCATGGCGGGCTCTACCCCTCCTGGAACGGCACTTCGAGCGAGCTATGCAGGATGATGTGCGCGTCCAGGGCCGGGGACACGTGCTTGATGTAATAGAGATCATACTCGAGGGCCTCCCGCGCGTCGCGCATGCGGCCGTAGTCGCAGTTGAGCTGGCTCCACCCCATGATGCCGGGACGCACGGCGTGGCGCTGGCCGTAGTACGGCATTTGCTCCATAAGCACCGGGATAAATTCGGGCCGGTGCGGCCGCGGGCCCACCAGCGCCATCTCGCCGCGAATGACGTTCAGCAGTTGCGGCAGCGCATCCAGATGGAGGCGGCGCAGCCACCGGCCCGGCGCCGTGAGCCTGCCGTCCGCGCGACGGCAGCGGAACCGGTAGAGCATGAACGGCATCATGTTCAGCCCCAGGCGCTGGTGCGCCTCCATGACCGGTCCGCGCGAAGACAGCGCAATGGCCAGCGCGATCGGCGGCAGCAACACCGCCAGCAGCAGCAGGCCGGCCAGAGCCAGAATATTGGAATAGATGGCCTGCAAGGCGATGGCACCGCGGCGGGCCCCCAGCTCGCCGGAGAAGATTAGCTGCGAAGGCAGCAGCTCGGCCACGCATACGCGCTCGCAGGCCAGCTCGTAGACCTCTCCCACCTGCTGGATTTCAATGCCGCGGAATTGCAGATCCAGCAATTTTCGAAACGGCAATCCGCTGCGGCGGTCGGCGACCCCCACCACGATGCTGTCCGGAAGGACTTCGGAAACTACCCGTTCGAGGTCCGCAGTGGCACCAAGCACCGGCGCTCCATTGAGCGGTGTGCCGGCGGGGCGGCCGTCATCGATGTAGCCGACGGTGGAAAAACCCAGCTCCGGGTGCGCGGCCAGGCTCCGGCTGGCTTCCACCACGGCCGTATTGGTTCCGTAGAAGAGCACCCGTTTGGTACCGTAGCCCTTCCAGAGCATCGCGCTGTAGAACATGCGCCAGAACAACAGTGCCACCAGCGTCAGGCCGCTGCCCGCCACCATGATTATAGGAGGCAGGACCAGCTCCGAAAAATGCAGGTAGCTCAACAGCGATTCCAACAGGAAGGTCCCGCCGAGAGTCAGGCAGAGCTGCTGCAGGAGCAGAATTTTCGAGCGCACGCCCACCTGCGCGTAGAGCTTGTTGAGCTGCAGGCCGGCCAGCAGGCCCGCCACCACCAGCGCGATCTGCAGCAGCCCGTTGTCGTACCACAGAAACACGGAAGGGTCCGCGCCGCCCGACCAGTAGGCCGCCAGGATGTAGCAGGAAAAAATCAGAATGGCTTCGGGAACCAGGAGGCTGAGAATGCGGGTGGAGAAGAGGCTCCTGAGAAAAGAAAACATCGTCCTGTACGCATAGTACACTGGCACGGAAGGGCATGCGTGAGCTGAATTGGAAGCCGGAGCAATCTGTTGCATTGAGCGTATTGGGGGATGGCGCGTGCGTGGGAGAAGCGCGCGTGATGGAGCTTTCCGGCAAACGCATGCGCCTGGGCGCGGGATTGCCGGTCAAGACCGGCGCCGCGGTGCGGCTGGAATGGGACGGGCAACTGGTGCTGGGCGAAGTGCTGAATACCGAGCCGGCCGGGTTTTGGATCGAGATCCATCACATGCTGCTGGACACCGCCGCCTTGACCTGGCAGCAACAGGGCTGGCAGCGCTGAAGGACGCGCGAGATGCCCGCTAAGGCGCAGTGGCTGCTTCGCGTCCCGGAGATTCTGGAGGAATTGCGCGCACTGGACGTGCCGGTGGTGGACCGCGCCGTTTGCGAGAGCCTGTTCCGCCTGCGCCGGCGGCGCGCCATCGATCTGCTGCGCTGCTTCGGCGGCTACCAGTCCGGCCGCACGTTCTTAATCGATCGGCCCAAGCTGGTGGCGCAGCTCGAGCAGATCCGCGACAGCTCGGATTTCAAGATGGAGTGGCGGCGGAAGGAGCGCCTGGCCGAGCGGCTCGAAGCCATGCGGCGGCTGCAGGCAGGGGCGCGCGTGGCTATCCCGGTGGAGCCGGATGTGATGAGCCAGCGATGGCCGGATCTGCCGGCCGGGGTGGGGCTGAGTCCGGGCGCGCTGCACATTCAGTTCCAGTCTTCCGAAGAGCTGCTGAGTAAGTTGTTCGCGCTGGCGCAGGCGATTGCGAATGATTATGAGGGGTTTGAAAAGCGCACGGCGGGCGAGGGGGAGTAATCTCGGCTGGAGTATCAGTGAGGCGAATCTCCTCTCCGCTCTCGAAGTTCGGCTAAGAAGCGATTGCCGACCTGAATAGCTTCTTGCGCCTGAGCCGCATCCACGTCGACGCCGTGCGCTGCCTGATTCATCGCGGTCATTACCCGCGAAAGGTCTGTGGCGGAATCCGGAAGTAAGCCCTTCTGGTCGAGCTCCCGTAAAAACAGTCCGACTCCGCGCGGCCCCGGAGTCAAACCATGCTCCTGCGCGAGATCGTTCAGCGCTTGCTCTATTTCGATGCGCACTTTTACGACGGAGAGGAGCGGAAACTCCTTCGAAAGCTCCGCCACAGTCGGCAAGTCCTCTCGAAGTCCCTCTGGTAAAGCACGACCAGGGGTGAGCTGGTAATGAGCCACGCCCATGGGCTTGTTCGTATCACGGAGTGCGTACTCTACGATGACCTCGTTGCGTCCCTTACAAAGAATGATTCCAATGCTTGGCCGGTCATCCGGATGCCGCAATTGCTCATCAACCGCGGAGAGGTAGAAATTCATTTTACCCGCGAACTCCGGCTTGAAATCCTCGATTTTCAGCTCGATGACCACATAACACCGCAGCCGAACGTGATAGAAAAGAAGGTCCAGGTAGTAGTCTTGGCCGCCCACTTCCAGATGCTGCTGGCTGCCCAGGAACGCGAAGCCCTTGCCCAACTCGAGAATCAGGTCCCGAACGTGCTCAAGGAGCTCACGTTCAAGGTCACGCTCTAAAAGTTTCGGACCAAGCGTCAGGAAATCAAAGTTATAGGGGTCCTTTATGAGCTGCTGCGCGAGCTCGGATTGCGGTTCAGGAAGAGTCCGGCCAAAGTTCGTGAGCGCTTTGCCTTGCCTCTGATAGAGACCGCTCTCGATCTGGTGGACGAGCACATTCCGGCTCCAGCCGCTCTGCACCGCCTGGCGGATGTACCACTCGCGCTCCGGGGCGTTTTTTATGGTATCGAGGATGCGGACCTGATGGCCCCACGGCAATTGTGCAACAACCTGTTGCACAAATTCAGCATCCGGATATGCCTCGGCCAAAGCTCTCATATAGCTGAGATTGCGAGCTCTGAATCCGGCGCCTTCGGGGAATGCCCGGCTGAGGTCTGCAGCAAGGCGGTTGATGACGTGGGCGCCCCATCCTTCCGTCTGCTGCCGGCTGAGAATGTCTCGTCCGATACTCCAATACAGCAGTATGAGCTCTCGATTGACAGCCAAGGCGGCTCGGACCTGTGCGGCTCGAATGCGCTCTTTTAAGCCACCGAGGAACGTTTCATAGCCCTCCGGCAATGTGGGAGTCTGTTCGTCATGCAGTTTGTTCAAAGATGCCGTACCTCATGCGTACCGTTTCCAGACTATTTTACGAGACGATATGTATCCCCGCCGGGCAACCACCTGGTTCAACTCCGGCCAGCTTGCAGTCTTCCACTCTGAACACAGTCGAGAAGCGCGCGCAATTGCCAGAGAGAACGTTGTACTGATTCGCACTATCTTGTTTCAAGTGCAAAAAATCTATTCGCGGCTGCCGATCGTATGCCAGCACGCTTGCGCTACGGCTCAGGGAGCGGTCTATTACCGCTGGCGGTATGGCGGGGTATTCCCGGGATACCTGGAATCTCTCCAGCGGTCCGAATTTCTGCCGGCCGAGCAGATGCGTGAACTGCAGGCGGCCGAGTTGCGACGGCTGCTGCGTTTTGTTTCCACGCATGTGCCCTATTACAGCCGCAACGATCCCGCGGAATTGACCGGTAAAGATCGGATAAGGGAGCGGCCCGAGGATTTCCTGGCCGACACATTTCCACGGCGGGCGCTCATCCGCGCGCACACCAGCGGCACCACGGGGAAGCCGCTCACGATTTTTTACAACCGCGCGGCGATGCGCAGGATGTGGGCGTTTGTGGAATTGTACCGGGCGACTGCCGGCGTCACGAAGGACGACCGGCGCGGGCAGTTCACCGGCAAAATGATCGTGCCGGGAAGGCAGGCGGCGGAGAAGAAAGTCTTCTGGCGGCGCGACCTGGCCAACCACGCGCTGCTGCTTTCGAGCACGCATATGCTGCCGGGGAATCTGCCCTATTACATGGCGGCGATCGAGCGCTTCCGGCCGGTGTATCTGTGCGGTTATCCATCGTGCCTGTACACGCTGGCGGAATATTACCGGCAAGTGGGCCGTAGCGCGCCCCGGATGAAGGCGGCGCTGACCTCGGCGGAGACGCTGCTGGAGCATCAGCGGCGGGCGATTGAAGAGGTCTTTGGCACGCGCGTTTTCGATCAGTACGGGCAGACCGAAATGCAGAGCTTCTGGTACGAATGCGAAGCGGGCCGCATGCACGCGCATCCGCTGGCCGGAGTGACCGAGATTGTGCGGCCGGACGGCACGGCGGCGCCGCCGGGCGAGATGGGCGAAGTGGTGCTGACCGGCCTGGTCAACTACGCCATGCCGCTGATGCGGTACCGTGTGGGCGATACGGCCCGCTTCGCCGTGGAGCCCTGCTCTTGCGGGCGCGGCATGCCGGTGATCGAGGAGATCGGCGGGCGGCTCGACGATGTGGTGTTCACGCGGGAGCGTGGGTTCCTGGGGCGGCTCGATCCGGTGCTGAAAGGCGTGCGCCACATTGTGGAGAGTCAGATCGAGCAGGAATCGCTGGACGTGTTGCGGGTTCGCTTCGTGCCCGCGCCGGGCTTCACCGCCGAGGACCTGCGGCTGTTGGAAACCAATCTGCGCGCCCGGGTGGGGCGCGGCATTCATCTGGAGTTCGAGTGCATCGACCGCATTCCGCGTACGGCGAACGGGAAGTTCCGGTTCGTGATCTCCCGGCTGGAGCGGCAGACCGACCCAAGATCGTTCGCATCATCACTCGGTTGAACATCGGCGGTCCGGCGATTCACGCGCTGCTGCTGAACCGGGAAATGGCGGCGCTCGGATACCACACGGTGCTGGTGGCGGGAAGCTGCGAAGCCGAAAAGGGAGACATGCAGTATCTGGTGCGGGCCGGCGATCGTGTGTGCTGGGTGCCGGAATTGTCGCGCTCGCTGCGGCCGTGGAGCAACCTGAAGGCGCTGTGGCGATTGTGGCGGCTGCTGCGGCGGGAGCGTCCGGCGATCGTACATACCCACACGGCCATGGCGGGCTGCCTGGGGCGGCTGGCCGCGGTCGCTAGCGGCGTGCCGATCGTCATACACACGTTTCACGGCAACAGCCTGAGCCAGTACTTTTCGCGATTTACGGCGGCCGTGTTCCGGCGCATCGAGCAACTGCTGGCGCGCTTCACCGATGTGCTGTGCGTGGTGTCGCCGCAGCAGGCCGCAGAGCTGAGCGGCAAGTTTCGGATTGCGCCGCCGGACAAGTTTCGCGTGGTGCCGCTGGGGCTCGATCTGGACGATTACTTCGCTCTACCGGCGGCGGAGCGGGATGGCCCGCTGACGGTGGGCTGGTTCGGCCGCCTGGCGCCGGTGAAGAACGTTCCGCTGCTGGCCGAGACCATTGCAGAGGCGCTCGGCCGCGGCGAAGACATGCGGTTTCTGATCGCGGGGGATGGGCCGGAGCGCGGCGCGCTGCGAAGCGTTCTGGACCGGTATCCGGGGCGCGTGGAGTGGCTGGGCTGGCAGCGGGATATCCTGCCGGTGCTGGCGCGCTGCCACGTGGTGCTGCAGACCTCCCGCAATGAGGGCACGCCGGTGGCGCTGATACAGGGGATGGCGGCGGCGCGGCCCTTTGTCTCGACGGCCGTGGGCGGCGTGGTGGATATGGTTGGCGCGGGCTCGCGATGGTGCGGCAACGGCGTGCTGGCGGCCAGCCCCTCGGCCCTGGCAGACGCGCTGGCGGAGCTGGCGCGCGACCGCAAACTGGTAGCGCGCATGGGACGGGAAGGGCGCGTTTTCGCCGCGCGGTATCGCAAGGAAGCGCTGGTGGGGAATATCGATGCGCTGTACCGCGAGCTGTTGCGCAGCAAGATAAGAGAGAAAACTATATGAATGTATTGATTACCGGCGGGGCCGGATTTATTGGATCGCACCTGGCGGAACGTTGTCTTGCGGAAGGGTGGCGCGTGTCGGTGCTGGACGATCTGTCGACCGGCGCGATGGAGAACATCGCACATTTGAAAGCACGGCCCAATTTTTCGTATTGCATCAATTCCATATTTTGCGAGCCGCTGGTAGCGGAGCTGGTGGACCGCGCCGACGCAGTGTTTCATCTGGCAGCGGCGGTGGGGGTGAAGCTGATTATGGGCAACCCGGTACGCACCCTTGAAACCAACGTGCTGGGCACGGAGGTGGTGTTGCGGTGCGCGGCCAGGAAAGGCAGGCCGGTGATGGTGGCGTCCACGTCGGAAGTGTATGGCAAGAGCGTGCGGATGCCGTTCCGTGAGGAGGATGACCTGGCTATAGGGCCTGCGACGGTGGGCCGCTGGAGTTACGCCTGCTCGAAGGCGCTCGATGAGTGTCTGGCGTTTTCCTACTGGCGGGAGCGGGCGCTGCCGGTGACGGTGGCGCGGTTGTTCAACACGGCGGGGCCGCGGCAGACGGGCCGCTATGGCATGGTGCTGCCGACCCTGGTGGGGCAGGCGCTGCGGGGCGAGCCGTTGTCGGTGTATGGCAGCGGCGAGCAGCGCCGCTGTTTCGCCTACGTGGGGGACGTGGTGGAGTCCCTGGTGCGCCTCATGCAGACACCGGAGGCCGTGGGAGAGGTGGTCAACATCGGCAACGATGAAGAGGTCAGCATCAACGAACTGGCGGCGCTGGTCAAGGAGATTACCGGCTCTCGCTCGCGCGTGGGGCACGTGTCTTACGAGCTGGCCTACGGGCCGGGATTCGAAGACCTGCAGCGGCGCGTGCCGAGCCTGGAGAAGCTGGAGCGGCTGGTGCATTATCGCCCGGCCACTCCGCTCGATACCATCGTGCGGCGCGTGGTGGATTACGAGTGGGTCAGAATGCCGAAACCCTCGCTCGCCCTGGCGGTATAGGCGATGCCGATCCTGCTGGCGGCGGTGCTTTCGGCGCTGCTGACGTGGTTGCAAATCCGGATGAACTCGCGGTTGAGGCTCACGGCGGCGCCGCGGGCCGACCGCTGGCATAGCACGGCTACGCCCTCGAGCGGAGGGCTGGCCATTTTTCTAAGCTGCGCGGCGGCCTATGGGCTGGCGTGTCCGGGACGCTATCCGCGGATCGCGCTGGCCGTGGCGGCGCTGTGGATCCTCGGTTTTCTGGACGACCGCCTGAGCATACGGCCGGCGCTGAAGCTGGGCGTGCAGGTGGCGGCGGCGGGGTTCGTGGTTTGGGGCGGCGTGATTTTCCCGGTCACGCCGTGGCCGGCCGCCAACGTGGCGCTGAGCATCTTCTGGATGGTGATGATCACCAACGCCTTCAACCTGATCGATAACATGGACGGGCTGTGCGCCGGAGTGGTGATTATCGTGTGCCTGTTCCGTTTCTGGCTGCTGGCTTCGGAGGGATACTGGGCGGACGCGGAGCTGTGCGGGATTCTAGCCGCGGCGTTTGCGGGCTTTCTGGTATTCAATTACCATCCGGCGCGGATCTTCATGGGCGACTGCGGCAGCCTGCCGGTGGGTTTTGCGCTGGGTGCGCTGACGCTGGCCGGTCCGGCGCCGCATAAGGGAATGCTGCTGGCCGGGTTTCTGTATCCGGCGCTGACGTTCGCGTATCCGATTTTCGATACGGCGCTGGTTTCGATTTTGCGCAAGCTGGCGGGGCGGCCGATTTCGGTGGGAGGGCGGGACCATAGTTCGCACCGGCTGGCGTCGATAGGGCTGGAGGAGCGGCGGGTGGTGTGGATTCTGTGGCTGATGACGGTGTTCGGCTCGAGTCTGGGCCTGCTGATTCACTGGATGCCGGGGGCGTTGTTGGCGGTTGCGGCGGTGCTGGCGGGGTTGTTGGGGATGTTCGGAGTGTATCTGGCGCGGGTGCCGGGGTATCCGCTGATGGGGTGGGCCGGGGCTTGGATGGAGCGGCGGGTGGCGCGGGCGTAAAACGTCAACCAGGTGGTGCGGCCTTGCGGATAGGGCAGTGCCGAGGGCATTCCGGGTCGACATTGGCCTCGATGGAGGCAGACATGTCTTCAACCGTAGGAAGGGACCGTAGGTCCGGCTCGAAGACACGTTTGCGGAGGCCATGGATTGTTTGGCCGAGGCTATTGCCGGCCGCATCGCCCGTGGTGACGAGATGCCCCGCCGTCGAAGCCCAAGCGCGGGCAACACCTCGTCAGCGTTCCTCTCTACCTTGCGCCGAAGCCGGCGCTGTATCTCGCCATGCGTGAACGCGGCATGCCGGACAGCAAACGCGCCAAGCGTTTGCCCGCGGTTTGAATGTTATGCTGCCTCGGGTGCCTCGGTTGGCCGGCATTGCTCAATCTCGCCCGCCCAGCCCGCCGGCGCCGCGAAGTTGCCTCCGCCGCCGAGCACAAACTCCTCCAACTCCGCCGCCGGCGCGCGGAACGCCAGTTCCCCGCCGAACTCGCTGAAGGCGCGCGCCTGGGCGTCGCACAAATGACTCAGCAGCGGAATTTTGCGCCAGTCGAATCCCATCAGCGTCGCGCAGGTCACATCCACCATGCCGGGGTCCTCGCCCCATACCAGCAGGCCGCAGGCTTTCGGCCGCGGCTTAAGCGGGCCGCGGTTTTCACCCCCCACGATGGCATCCACCAGCGTGAGGATGGGCCTGGGCCGCTCTCTACGAACTCCGTCCACTCCATAATTGCGCGCGATATCCACCAGGTCGTGGACCGTGCGCCAGAGCGTGTCGTTGCCGTGCCAGCCGCCGCCATGAATCAGCGGCGACGGAGCGGCGCCCGCACAGGCCCGCGCCAGCTTCCAAACCCACAACGGCGCGCGCGTCTGCAACAGCTCCCGGACCGGACTGGCGGCGCGGCTCACCCAATGGCCGTCCGGGTATTCGTCCCCTCCGTGGCGCGGAGAGCCCGCGCGAAAATGCGGTAGAAAATCCTTTGACCCGACGATGCCGATGAAGTTCTTGAGCGCGCCGGTCAGGCCGGTCTTCATGTGGGTCTTGAGCTTGGGTACGTTCAAAATTACGTCGGCTCCGAGCACGGTATTACTCACCAGATAGCGGTGCGCGCCATGATGATGTCCGTTAGTGGTTTCGGAACGGTAATCGGTCACTGCGAAGCGCGCATTTACGCCCAGGCACGCGAGGCGGCTGCGCGGTCCCAGGTCCACCAGCGAATAACCACGAGGATCGCCCGGCAGGGCATGCACGCCGCGCACGAAGCTGCTGGCATCGTCGATTTCGGCCCACTGCCGGCGGAGGTCCAGGAACTCGACCGGCGCTCCGGCGTAGAGGGCTTCCAGTTGGGCGAGCCCGCTCTGCCGGCGGAAGCGGGCGAAATCGCAGCCTTGCAGCGGCGCGTCGGCCACGTAGACGCGGCCCGCACCGCCCAGCGCCGTGAGAGCCGCGTCGATCAGCGGGCGGAGCAGCGAAGTATGGGTGTACAACACATGGCGCCCTGCGGTCTCGCCGAACTCGTGCTTTACCCAGTTGGGTTTGACCACTACGGACATGCCGGGCTGAATCCAGCGTCCCAGGGGATTGGTGGTGTCCAGGCCCAGAAAGCCGAACAACTCGCGTACGCTGGCCGCTGCCGTGGCGTAATCCGGCGCGCGCCACACCGTGGCGGGATAAAGCAGCGCAGGGCTCATGACGCTCATTGATAAGGATAAGGCCAGCCCGGACCATTCCGGGAATTCTGTACGCTAAGGGCTTTCCGGCATCTTCTCAGTGACCGCGGCGCCTCCAGAATCCACATCGCGCCGGAACTCAAGCAACTCGACGGGGGCACCACTGTCGAGGATCATCGCGACGACAACACCTTCTGAAGGCGAGTTCGGCTCGGTAAGAACCTCTTTCCCTTCTAACGCGGCTTCAAGATCGTCAACCTCGAATGCTATATGGGGAACGGACTTGATCAGGGTATGTATTGGGCTATCGGGCTCGAAGCGCATCCATTGAATGCCGCAAGGACTGGTCTCAAAAGCCGACACGTACATTTTGAATCGTTCGAGGTATCGCTCGCCGGGACGCGGAACGTTGGTTGGAATCCCAATGTGGTGATATCGCCAGCCATGCACCGAAACGGCCGCTGGGGGTTCGTCACCTTTTCGGGTGGTGCTCGCGCCAAAGGGCGCCTGTTCTGAAATATGCATCGATTCTCCCCAGGGGTCAACGTATCACAGTGGCTCGCTGAGGGAGAAGCATTCGGACTGTTGGGCAGTGCGGCGACAATCTCAAAAACCTCTGTTTTCGAGAGTTTTGAGACGGCCCAGCGGGGCGCGAAATCGCTTAGCGTGCAAAATTCCCGCAATGGTCCCGGCTGGCCGATAAGTGGCGGCGCCCGGCGGCAAATCCGTATTCTTTTGGGGCTAAAAAGGCGAGGCTTCTTGTGATACGTAACCGCACAGATGGGCAGAGAGGGCCATTCCGGTGGCTGGATCGACAAATTCGACTCCCCTGCTCCGCACCACCCATTCCAGTCCGGCGGCGCGGCGGCGGCGCAGGATGGCTTCGCTCGGAAAAATGCGGTAGGTGGTGCCGATGGATTCCGGAGTGTTGTAGGGCGACAGGACCTCCAGGGCCAACTTGCGAATCAGGCGTTGGGTATTGATTTTACAGTTCTTAGGGGTCATACGGCAAAGCTGCGACATGCCCCGCCAGCCGACCACGATGATGCGCGCGCCGGCGGATTCAGCAGCGGCGGCATTCCAGAGAGCTTGGTAGAGGACTTCTTCGCCGAGTGAGTGGCCATCGTGGGCGGCGGCGCATTTGCGGATGCGTGGGCGGCCTCGTGGGACTGAGTGGGCGAGTGGGCGAGTGGGCGAGGGGGCGATCGCCGGGGTCGGGTCGAGGGCTGGGGCTATCGCAGCATCTGGGTATCGAACGACCCCGGGTGTTGATATGACCACCGGGGTTGATGCGATCGCAGGAGCTGGGATCGGGTCGAGCTCTGGGGGCGCAGCAGCATCTGGACCTGGAGCGACTGCGGGGCCTGATGCGACCACAGGGGCTGGTTGGGCGATTGCCCCCTCGCCCCCTCGCCCCTTCGCATCCTCATTCGGTAAAACCCCTGGACTTGTCGCAACATCTGGGTCCGATACGACTACAGGGCCTGCGTAGGGCCCAGGGGCTGGCTGCAGGTGGGGCAGGGGAACGGGACCGTTCAAAAACGACAGATAGCCGCCCATGCCCGGCTGGCTGACGATCTCGTCCCAGCCGAGAGGCTCCATCGCCGGCTTACGCCTGGAGGATCGCTTGGGCGCCTTCGGGTTGTCTTTGGTCGGGTCGCTCACTGAGCAGCTCCAACAACTGCGCTCCGGCCATCTGATAGTCTTCCATGGCCTTGCATTTCGGATCGTAATCGGCTAAGAACTGGCGGGCGCGGCCACACTTGGAAACGGTGACGTCGGTGCGTATGGCGGCCAGCAGGGGAATCTTGAATTTGGCGGAGAGGTCCTCGAGCGATTTCATCATCACGGCGGTATGCTGAAAGCGCTTGTCCACCATCACCGGCAGCAGCGCCACCGGCTGGACGTTCACCCGAAAAAGCTCGTTCATCATGCGGGCGGTTTCGAGGCAGGCGCCGGCGCCCTGCAGGCTGAGCGTATCCATGCTGACCGGGATCAGTACGCGCTGCGCGTAAACCATGGCGCAGGTCTGCATCAAGGTGATGGAGGGGGCCACGTCGATAAGCACCATATCGTAGGGCTCGTCGACCCTGGAAAAGAGCAGGGAAAAGGACATCTCCCGCGCCGGCACCCCCATCAGGGAGGCCTCCGCCTGGATGGTTTCGCGGCTGCTGCACAGCACGTCGATATTAGGCGCGGCATGCACCAGGCAACTCTCGAACAGGTGGTTGTAGACCACGAAATGGTGCAGGAATTTATCGGACTTGAGCCCCAGGGACATGCCCACCGAACCTTGGGGATCGGTGTCGATCAACAGTACTTTGCGGCCCTGGTCGGCCCACAGGCGGGCCAGGGTGGTGGCGGTGGTGGTTTTGGCTACGCCGCCTCTTTGATTCGAGATCACCAGCCTAATCACTGTTGTTCTCCGCGATAGTCTGCCGGATGCGTTCGACGTCCTGAGCCGTCCAGCGCCGATACCGGTTGGCCTGATTGCGGTCGGGCTCCGGGACCTTTTGGGCACGCAACCAGTTCATCAGGGTACGCTTGGTAATTCCCAGGACGTCGGCCACTTCCTGGGACTTAAGATATGGCTCCACGCGAGATTTCATGGATCGCTTACATTTTCGATAGTAGGCGGACACGGATGCGGTTGTCAATACGAAAGTGATGAAAGTAATGAAAGGACGCGTTCGGGGGACAGGGTCTGAATTGACCCCAGGGGTGAATCGAGGCCGGCGGTGCCCGCTGGAAGGCATCGCCGGCCCGTAATGTGACGGAGGAGTTACTGAACTCTCTTGGCCACAACCGATTGAACGCTAGAGGGAGTGGTGGATACGAGGTCGATCTCCTGCGCCCCGTTGACGACGACAGCAGCAAAGGTTTCTCCATTCGCAAAGGTCGCCGTGCCGCTGCAGTTTGAATCCAGCGTATACGAGCCTGGAACGGTTCCGGAACTGACGACGCCGTTGACATTCTGGGTGAAGATGTAAGTAAAGCTGCCGGCGCCATTCGTGGTCAAGATACCGGCAGCCGAAAACGGTCCAACACCGAGGATGGTCCCGGTGGCCAGCAGCCCGTAGCTGCCCTTGACCGTGGCTAGTGTGCATCCGGTTGTTTGGCCCATGACAGGGGCCGTTGTGACTGCGGACAAAGCGGCCGCCGTCAAGACCATCGTCAAAGCCGTGGAGAGGGCCGATAACCATCCGGCCCATCGTTTTTCGTTGTTCGTTTTCGCGTTAAGTTGCATTAAAGTTGCCTCCAATCAGATATTCGGAAACCAGAAAAAAAACAGCTAAACGCCTACTGAGAGACAAAATTGGTGGCCTGAACCGCCATCAGTTGAGCGATTTCAGCCAGGATGCCCGAAGTGGCCGCCGAGCATTGCAAGGACACCGATGCCGGACCGTTAAAGAAGTTAACGGTGCCTTGGGGCGTAAGCGTTACCACCGCTGAAGGAGCAGGGAGGCTGTAATAGTAGGTCAATGAACCGCCGGGCCCCGTCGCGGCAATGACACACGTTCCGTTGCCGGCTGCGACGGACTCGTTCTGTAGAGTGACCATCGATGAAATCAGGTACGCGCCAGTGGGAAGAGACAGCGTTGCAAGCGTGGTAACGCCAAGGTTCAGCTCGGTGTTCGGTTGGGTAGTTGTGCTATAAATCGCGTTCAGACCCGCAGGTCCTTGTGGCCCTTGCGGACCGGTGGGTCCGGCAGGCCCCGCAACACCAGCCGCGCCCTGCGGTCCGGTGGGTCCCGCAGGCCCCGCAGGTCCAGCCAAGCCTTGTGGACCGGGCATACCCGGCTGACCGGCAGGCCCCTGAATACCGGGTGCACCCTGAGCTCCGGCGCTGGCAACCAGACTCCAGGCGGCTGGAGCGAGGTCGGGCTCGATGGCGATGTTGTTGGCGATCAGGCTGATATAAGTCGAACCGCTATAGCTGACCGCTGCGTTCAACGCATAGGTCGCGGAGATATTCCAGGGGCCTTGCCAAGTCAGACCTTGCGGTCCGGTGGGGCCCGCGGGTCCGGCCACGCCTTGTGGACCTTGCAACCCAATGGGTCCGGCCGGCCCTTGCGGACCGGTTGCGCCCGTGGTTCCCGCCGGTCCCGCGGGACCGGCCGCTCCGCGAGGGCCGGTTGTTCCGGGGTTCCCCGCAGGGCCCTGCGCTCCGGCAGGCCCCTCCGGGCCGGCCGCTCCGATGGTCGCGTCGAAAGCGCCCTGGAGCGCCGTGGCGCTGTCGGTCAGCACCAATTGGTATGATCCCGGGGTGAGACTGGATGGAAGCACAGCGACGACGGCGGTTGAGGTATATAGGTCGATCTCGAGCGGAATCCCGTCCAAAGTGACGCCAGGCGTGGTCGTCCCGAAGTTCTTGCCGGTGATGGTAATGGTCGGCGGACTGATCGAGTAACTCACTGTGACCGATGTGATGGCCGGCGACGCCGTGGCGGCGCTGGCTGGTGTCACACCCAATATGTACATATGCATGGCGCATAGTGTCGTCAAGCATGCCGATACTTTGTGGGTCAGGTCTGGGCTATTCCTAAGGTTGTGTGGCATCGTAAATATCCTCCACTCAGACATTCGAAAACGGCGGGAGAATCAGCTACTGCGGGCCCATGGTAAAATTCTGGAAACCTTAATCAAGATGGAATCAAGATGGCTGACGTCACCCAGAAGCTCATGGCCTGGCGGGGTGGCCGCCCGGACGCTCTCAATGAACTGTTGCCCCTGGTGTATGGCGAGCTGCGGCGGCTGGCACGCTACCACTTGAGGCGCGGACGGATTGAAGACACCATGCAATCGGCGGGGCTGGTGAATGAAGCCTACCTCCGGCTGGTGGATCAGGACCAGGTGAAATGGCAGGATCGCGCGCATTTCTTCGGCCTGGCCTCCAACCTGATGCGCTGCATTCTGGTGGATCACTACCGGACCAAACATGCTCTCAAGCGCGGCGGTGACGCGTTCACCGTGCCGATCGACGAAGCGGGGTCCATAGCGGTGGCGGACTGGAGAGAGAACCTTGTCGAGCTCGACCAAGCTATGAACCGGCTGGGGGCTATGGATGCACAGCAAGCCCGCATCGTCGAGTTACGCTTCTTCGGCGGCCTGAGTATCGAAGAGACTGCCGAGGTGGTGGGCGTCTCGCCCGCCACGGTCAAGAACCGATGGAGCCTGGCGCGGGCGTGGCTGCACCGCGAGCTGCGCAGTAATTAAAACCGTGTCTCCAACTCGCTGGCAACGCGTCGAACGCATCTACTCCGAGGTGCTGGGCCGCGATCCCTCCGCCCGTCTGGCGTTGGTGGCCGAGGCGTGCGGAAGCGACCAGGAACTGCGCAAGGAAGTGGAGTCGCTGCTGGGCGAGGCGGACCGCTGCAGCGGATTCCTTTCTTCTCCGGGATTTGAAGCGGCTTTGCGATCCATTGTCGAACCGGCCCCGGCATTGCCCGATGCATTGTCCAATGCATTGGCTAAGCGGGGGCCCGCGCCGCGCCGGCCGGCGTTCTTCTGGTTGGCCATCGCCGTCGGAATCGCAATGTTGGGCATGTATGTGTGCTGCGGCTGGGTGGTTTACCGGAATACGGGCGGCAGAAATTTCGGGTGGGAGGTCTTCTATTCGCGGGATGGCTGGACGGTCGGCAGAGTTTATGAAGGCGGCCTGGCCGAGGGGAAGCTGGCCTTCGGAGACCTTATCCTGGCGTTCAGCGGAGACACAAGGGCGGCGCGGGTCGGCCCGAATACCTTTCGACAGTTCCTCAAGCCCGGCGACAATTATTCGATGCGCGTCTCACGCCGCGGCGAGCTGCACGAGTACCGGCTGCGCGTCGGGCCATGGATAGACTGGAGCAGCCTTCCCTGGGCGACCAGTTACCTTCTTCTGAGCCTGGTCAACTTCGCGACTGGCATGGCCATGGCGGTGCTAAAGCCGCGGGACCGGCTGGCGCAGCTCGGATTTGCGACGCAGATGCTGGCGGCGTTGCGTAATCTGGCGAGTCCGTTGGTCATTCACCCCGGTTCGCCTCCGGATATGGCATTTACGCTCAACCAGGTGACGGCCTTCAGTTTTCCGGTGGTGCTCGCGGTGGGTTATCACTTCTTCCTACGGATGAGCGCGGAGGCCGGCAGGGAGCCGGCGTGGCGGGCGATTCTGAAAATTCTGTACGGCGTTACCGCCGTGCTGGCGGCGTCGCAGCTCATCTATCTCGCCGCGACTCTGCGCGGGCAGGAAACACTGGTCAACCTGGCTTCGCGGTATTTTTGGATCGCCGAGCTGAATATCGTCTTTCTCAATACTTTGTGGGATCCGTTTCTGGCTTTGGCATTTGGCGCGATCGGCGCCTTAATCGTATGGGGATACCGGCACTCGCAGGATGTGAATCATCGCCGGCGGGTGCGCTGGTTTGCGGCCGGCTGCACGGTAGGGATGGCGCCGATATGGCTGCTCAATCTGACGGGTTCACTGCTTTCGAGCACCGGCCACCGCGAGTGGCTGGTGAGCGCGGCATGGGCCCACTTGCGGTGGGTAGCCGACGGATGCATGATCGCGCTTCCGGCATCGCTGACTTATGGCGTGCTCAAGCACCGGTTGCTGGATATAAGTGTCGCGGTGCGGCGCGGCTTGCGATATATGCTGGCCCGCCGGATGTTACAAGCCATTCTGATATTGCCGTTCCTCGGCCTGACTTTGCCATTCGTAACTAATCCCAACAGGACGCTGATAGAGCTGCTGCGGCAGAGTTCGTCCATCGTCAATCTGGTGTTGCTGGCGCTGGTTGGCCTGAGTTTGAAATACAGGCGGCAGATGCGCACCTGGCTGGACCGGCGATTCTTTCGGGAGGCGTATCAGCAGGAAGTCGTTCTGCGGCGGCTGATGGGCAGAATCAAAGAGCTCGATTCAGTGGAGGAAGTTTCCAGGCTGGTCTGCGACGAATTGGATTCGGCGCTGCATCCGAAGTGGTTGTACTTGTGCCAGTGGAAGGGACAGGGGCCCGATCTAACAGTCGTGCGGGCCGCGGCGCCAGACGCGGTCAGGATAGCGGCGCCGGCTGGAGACGGCGTCTTAGAGCTTCTGAAAGCCTGCAAGGAATCGCGAGAGTGCGCGATGCCGCCCAGCGAAAGAATGCTGGTGGTTCCGGTGAGCACAAGCAATTGGAGCCAAGGCGGGGCACTCTTGTTGGGAGAGAGGAAATCCGAGGAGCCTTACACCGACAGCGACCGCAACCTGCTGGATGCCATCGCGGGCGCGATGGCCATGGCGTGTGAGAATCTGCGTCTGAAGGAAAGAGTTGATGAAAGCCTGCGGGAAAGGCATGAAGTGCTTGGCCGGCTGGACCGCGATGGCATCCACCTTTTGAAAGAATGCCCGGCGTGCGGGGCTTGCTTCGACAACATCGTCAACATGGTCGGCATGGACAGCATGGCGGAGACATGTCCAGCCGATCGAAGCCCCCTGACGATGTCGTTGCCCGTGGAGCGGACGATTGCGCAACGGTACCGGCTGGAGCGGCGCATCGGCAAAGGCGGAATGGGTGTGGTTTTTGAGGCGACGGACCTAAGTCTGAGCCGCACGGTGGCCGTCAAGGTAACGACCGGGCGCCTGTTTGGAGATCAGTCCGCCTTGCGCCGCTTTGAGCGGGAGGCGCGCATACTGGCGCGGCTCAGCCATCCGAACATTGTGGCCATACACGACTTCGGGCGGCTGGGCGGCGAGGGGGCCTATCTGGTGATGGAACGCGTGGCGGGGACCTCCTGGCGGGCCGAGTTGCAGCGGCTGGGGAAGATTCCGCCCGCGACCGCGGCTACCTGGTTCGATCAACTGCTGGGCGGGCTCAATGCTGCTCACGAGGCTGGTGTGGTGCATCGGGACCTGAAGCCGGAGAACGTGATTATAGAGCCACGTGAGAACGTCGGCGGGCTGCTCAAGATTCTGGATTTTGGCGTGGCGAAGGCGCCCTCGCAGGCATCCGAAAGCTGGAAAAGCACTGAGACCGGGATAGTGATGGGCACCATGGCGTATATGTCGCCGGAGCAACTGAGAGGCGAGCCGGCAGATTGGCGGAGCGATATCTTTTCCACGGGATTGATGGCGGTGGAAGCTATTTCCGGTAAGCTTCCGCGGCGCACCGCCGATGGAGCAGTCGTGGTCGCGGCTTTGTCCGAGCAGCTTAGAGTTGAGGACGCAGTACTGCAGGTTCTTTGGAGATGCTTGGCGGAAGACCCTCAGCAGCGAGCTTCCAGTGTAATGGAGATTCGGGAAAGTCTGGTTAGTACGCTACGCACGAGAGGCAAGTTAGCCGCCGATGAACGCGGATAAGATAAGCCGCTTACTCGTTTCGCAGGGTGACGGCGGGGTCAATACGGGCGGCCCGCAAGGCCGGCATAAGACATGCGAGCAAGGCCGTGGCGGCGAGTGTCAGCGCCGCGGCGCCATATGTTAGTGGATCGCTCGGAGTTACACCGTAGAGCAGCGTACCGATCAGTCGAGTGAGTGCCAGAGCAGCGACCGTCCCGAGCAGAAGGCCGACGACGACTGACTCCATGCCACTTCCGA
>Ga0302324_100001069_pt1 | contig 67881 bp, 67 predicted proteins | sample Palsa_T0_1_FD_201949 | JGI IMG/M metagenome (GOLD analysis project Ga0302324, IMG submission 201949) | Peat permafrost microbial communities from Stordalen Mire near Abisko, Sweden - Palsa_T0_1 | ecosystem: Environmental > Terrestrial > Soil > Palsa > Peat permafrost | place: Sweden: Abisko...
CCATTCGTGAAAGGCGTGGGCGGCATGTGTTGCAACGCGCTCATAGTCGTCGTGGCCGGCCATGCGCACGCGCGCGATGACGGAGCCATCCGCCGGGTTGATGGAGGCCAGTTCGCCGCCGGAGGGATTGGGAATCCAATCGCCGTCGCATGCGCCGGAGTTGATTGGTTCAATTTCGAGTCGTTCGAGAACTTCGTTTGCTGTTGCCGTTGCTGTCATAATGGAGTGGAGGCAGGCTGTCTAGCAGCAGGGCGACGGATCGGGGGACCAGTCGCTAACGAGAAAGTTTCTATTGGGAGTCAACCCGAGCGCCGCGCGCAACGCAAAGAAATGATATCGGGCGCGGTGGCTGGGTGGTGAGGGTCGCGGCACCAGCCCCTTCAAATCGCCATCCAGCGCGACCAGGAGGTATCCCTGCATCGCCTGCTTCAGGCTTCGCAGGGCCTCGTGCGAAGTAGCTGCCTTGGTCATCATGTTGAGGTCTATGCACTCGGCGGTGTATTCGCCGAACTTGCTTTGAAACACAACGCAGCGCAGCACCAAGTTGCCAAAGGCCTTTAGCCGTAGCTCAGGAGAGTGTTGGCCCGATTGCGATTCGATATTCCCGGCTACAGCAGACACGGCACAGTTCTCCTCTCCTGCCAATTGATTATGAACCTAAAACACAGCAAAATCAACCGGCTAGCATCGAGGCAGACCGCATCAGTCGGAATCCGCCGAGGTGAGCTTGAGGAACGGTACGGACGCCTTGCGAGCCGTCCGTTTCGTCGCACCGTAGAATATTTCCCGGCTCCGGTTGGACTGCAGAATCATGCTCTTGATCAGGCCGTCATCGAACTCCGAGCGGGCCACATCGACGGTGACGACGCTTCTGGGGTATTTGCCGGCCGCTGCGTGTTCGTAATGCGCATGAGAGCCATCTTGTCGTGCTTTGGCAAATCCAAGGCTGGTGAGAATGGCAATCACTTCGGACGGAGTTAATGGCGGATACTTCCGTTTTCCCATTGCGACCTTTGGCTACGATCTCCGGACACAATTTCCGCAAGCCAGCGAAATGCGTCGGGGCCGGTGGCAAATCGCCGCCCGGCGGCCGTGGCCTTTTGCCGCATTCTCTCCACCACTTCCGTTTGAAAGGCGGGGTCGTGCCATACCTCAAAGCCTTGGGCGCGGCTGACGCGCACGCCCGCATCGCGCGTGGTGGCGCCGCTTTTCTTCACCGCACGCACGTGAAATGGATCGCCGATAATATCGCGATCCGTGGCGTCGAGCGCCAAGCCGATGAGGGCTTCGGGATCGCAAGGCAGCAGCGGCGCCAGCGTGGCGTATATCGCGATGCCTGCGGCGCGCAGACGGCGCACGGTTTCCAGACGCTCCGCGATGGGCGCGCAGTGCGGCTCGTAGAGGCGGCGCACGCGGTCGTTATTCGTAGTGATCGAAAAGCTGACGCGCAGGGTGGTGTTGGCGGCGACACGCTCGAGGCGTGCGAGATCCCGCAGAATCAGCGGGCCGCGCGTTTGGATGGCGAAGACTCGCGGCGGACGCGCGATCAGTTCGTCGAGCAGGCGCGGCATCATGCATTCGGTCTCTTCGGCAGGCTGGTAAGGGTCCACCAGCGGCGAGCAGTAGATGGTCTGGTTGGAACGCAACGCGGCTCGCAACAGGGCTGGCGCGTTGCTCTTGAAGGTGGTGAAACGGCCCCAATTGTTCCAGTCGTCCGGTTTCAGCCCGCCGTAGATGCGCATGGTGGGGACGTAACAATAGGTGCAGGCGAAGGTGCAGTTGCGCGCCGGCGTCAGCGAGTGCGTGAAGCCCGCTTGGGCGATGAAGCCGGAGGTGGCGGAGAGAATGCCGGTGGACTCGGCGCGGTAGATCTCGAAACGCACAGATCCCATTGTAGAGCGTGCGCTATGATGAGCGTTGGTCTACACCTGCTATGAGATGATCCGGGATTGCCGCGCGGGCCGTCCCGAAGGCTGGTCCTATTTCCTGACGCAGTATGTGCCGGTGATCCGGGGATTTCTGGCGCACTATTTTCCCGAGCGCGAAGGCGACCGGGCGCTGATCGAACGTGTGCTGGTGAAGCTACGGGCGCCGGAATCGAGCTTGTTTCAATCGCTCGACCCGTCGCCGGAGCGGGCGTTTGTGGCCGAACTGCGGCAGCATGTGATGAGAGCTGTGGAAGCGGATCATGCCAGCGCGGCGCCTGAGGTCATGATCGAAATCGAGGCGCTGGGCGCGGCGTTGGAGCCTCTCACGCTGACCGAGAAGCTGGTGGTGTGGTTTGAGACCATGCGCTACGGCGATGCGGTTATCGGGCGGATGCTGCGGATGTCGCCGGAGACGGCGGAGAAGATCCGCGCGCGCGGGGCGGAGTTGGTGCGCGGGGCGGTGGATGCGTGGCGCAGCACGCTGCTTGCGGATAACGGTGCGCTGCTGGGACGGGCGGCTGCGGCCCTGTCCACCAAGGATTGCCTGGCCCCCAAGGCGTTCTTCGATGTGATCGATGGGCGCGCTACCTGGCGCGGCCGCGACGAAATGGAGCGCCATGTGAAGGGCTGCTGGCATTGCTTGGATCATTACTGCCGCCTGTTGGAGGTGGTGGATGTGCTGCGGGGGGCGAAGCCCCTGGGGGAAGCGGAGGTGGAGGGGTATAAGCGGCTGCTGGGGATTGAGACGCCGAAGCGGGGGTTTTGGAAGCGATAAAGGTCTTGTTGCCGCCACCTGCGGAACGGCGCAGCATCATGAGTGCCGCGGGCGCTGCTTGTATTGTGATGTGATAAGGCCCTATGCTGGGTTAACCGCTTAAATAACGCGAATTAACGCAGATTAGGAGGGGTTTTAAAGTGAACTCGAATAAGGTCTCCGCTCGGGCGCTTCTGGCCGCGGCCCTGCTTGCAGTTGTTTCTCTGCTGGCGCAGACAGCCGGCCGTGGACAGGCTCAGTCTCAGCCAACAACACCATACGAACGACTACCGATGGAATTAGGACACGCATTTTTCGTCGGTGTCCTCGGAGCATTACTGGGGTACATTGTCCTATACAGAGAGACCCGCATAGCGGAGTTCGCCAAGGCACCGGGGCAAAACTGGAAAATCCTGCTGTTCGATTTGGTCGTATACTTGTTGTGTGGGGGCTTGGTCACGGCGTTCTTGGTAGGACCATATACGCCCAAGGAGGCGTTCACGGGTGGATTGGCCTGGCAAGGAATAGCCGGTGGAGCGGTCGCCGGCACCGAGCTCGCTACGTATAAGAAGGCAGGAGGGAAGTAATTTATGGCTTTCGTCGATTTCCTGAAAACAATGGGGGGAGTGACGCTCTCCGACGAAGTGATCGAAGCCGCAAGAAAAGAATCCGATAAGGATGGTAAGGATAAAGGCGCAAAGACGCCGCACGACGAGGATGAGCGCGAGGAAAACGGCTATCACAATTGATAGGGCGCCGCTCAGAATGCTCTCCACGTTTGCTTCTCACCATCCCTTAGAATCGCGGACGCATTATTTTCCGGAACGCGCGGGCGACCGGGCGTTGATCGAGCGCGCGCTGGCGACCCTGCGGGCGTTCGTCGCCGAACTGCGGCAGCATTTGCTGCGTGGGGTGGAAGCGGATCATGCCAGCGCGGCACCCGAGGTGGCGATCGAAATCGAGACGCTGGGGCTCTGGAGCCGCTCACGCTGACCGAAAGCTGGTGGTGTGGTTCGAGACCATGCGCTAGGGCGGTGCGGTTATCGGGCGCATGTTGCGCATGTCGGCGGAGACGGCTGAGTCGCGCGGGGCGGAACTGATGCGCGGCAGCGTGGATTCGTGGCGCAGCGCGCTGCTTGCAGATAACGGCCCGCTGCTGGGACGGGCGGCCGACGCGTTTTCCACCAAGGATTGCCTACCCCCGAAGACGTTCTTCGATGTGATCGACGGGCGCGCCACCTGGCGCGGCCGCGATGAAACGGAACGGGATGTGAAGGGCTGCTGGCAATATGGCCGAACTAAGAAGCCCAGCCACGCCGACGACACCGAGTTGACGGACGACGATCTTCTGATCCGGTACGAGAAGGGCGAGGTGGTCGGGGTTACCGTTCTGCACGCCAGCCAGAGGCGGACCGCCGCAAGCCGGGTCTGACTAATTGCAGATTTGACCTCACATAGACGAGGCTTCGGCGTGCAGTCCGTGATTACCGCGGCTGCACGCCGTGCCCGTAACACTGACCCGCCGGGCAAGCTCATATGGGTTATCCCCAGTCACCTCGCCGCGGCGTTCGCAGCTGCTAATCCCACGATCTGCGACGGTCACGGCCCACAGGCATGGAGTGAAGTCGAGCGTCAGGTGGCCGTTGTCAGATCGAGAACGCCCGATGCCGAAATCTTGGTTATCACGTGGGAGCATTTTGTCTACGAGCGCGCGTGGACGTCTAATCTCGGCCTCAGCCGACTGAAGTGGTTTGACCTCCGGAACGAAGAGCGTGCGCTCAGAACACCGGCGCGACCAGTTGATGATCTGTCGTCGCCGCAACAGACCGATGCAGTGCCCCCTTCGAACGCGGAAATCGAAGAAATGGTTCTCGCCCATCTTCGCTCAATCGGGGCCACCTCGGACTCCTCAGCTATTTACCGCAGCCAGTTGCGACCGGGCCTTGTCAGGAACAATCCGACGCGGGCCCAGTACCTGGCTGGCCCGGTGGCGGGCCTCGCTTTGAAGAACGCCGTTGATGCGGCGATTGCAGCGGGACGACTGTCCCAGCCCCCCTCGCCTACCGGGCGGGAAAGGCTATGGCTCACCGAGCGGCGCCCAGAAGCCAGGGTCCCGGTCCCGGACTCTCGGGCCGAGGGCGTGCTGACCACGACGGCCAACGCGGATGTCCAGCCCACCAAGGAACCGGTGTATGTCCGAAGTGGTGAGTTTCGCAAACGACTGACCGACTTGGGGATATTTTGCGAGAAACGGGAGCGCGACATATTCTTCGAGGCGCTCTCTCGGATACTAGAGAAGTCCCCCGAGCCTATTTCGAGACTGCGGCGGGAGCTACCAAAGGTCGCGGAAGGGATAGCAAAGGAGCGTGGTGTGCCCTCGACGGACTACAGAAGGATTGTAAATGTTTTTTTGAAGCTGCTTCTGGTGTCCGGCGTTCTACTTGGCCCGAACGGTTCGGTTATCAAGAGGAACGTCAGCGCCGAGGCGGCGCCTGTCGCCAAATTGGACAGTTCAGCCGGCGACAAGGTGGAGCAGTATATGCTGGAGCAGATCCTTAGGAAATCGGACGTGAAGGATCGCGAGCACTGGCAGTTGGCCCTCGCCATCTTTCGGCAATTCGACCAATCCGTGGAGATCGACGGCATGCTGGATCGTGTCGCAACGCTGATTGCGGCCCTCGGGCAGCGCTTCATCTTAACCGACGACGGCACGTACGAATACACGGAAGGTGCGGGCACCAACGTTGTCCAACTGCGAGCCTAGCGCGATCATCTGCCCGCGGCCCGCGGCTCCCCTGGAGGCCCGGCAGGTTGGCTTGAGCTTTGCTGGCGCCTGCGTCGCCAGCCCGCAGGTTCGCCAGCGTGGCGGCCAATTCGCTCCGCCGGTCGGTGCCGCTTCGCTCCGTGCAGCGCATGGCGCTGCCCACAGGACTACAGCATATTTAACCGTTCTGGAGGCTATCCTGTGTCCGTCCGCGCCTGGAGGCGGTAGCATTGCTGTCCGCCCGGAACACCGGAACCAGGGGAATTAAAAAATATAGAAAAGGGGCTTCCATCGGAGCCGGTTCGATGTACAATGGATCAGAATTCTGGTTGAAAAATGTAACGCAACCGTAACACTGGATTTTGGTTGTGGCCACAAGGAGTGGGAACCATGAATGCAAGCATGGACGCAAGCCGTAGGGACTTTCTGAAGGTCGCGGCGTTGGGCGGCGCCGCCGCCTCCTGGCTGGGATTCGACCTCCAGCCCGCATACGCGCAACTCAGCCAGCTCAAGATCGCGCGCGCCACCGAGACGCGCTCCACCTGCCCCTATTGTTCCGTGAGCTGCGGCGTCATCATCTACACGATCGGCGACAAAGCCAAGAACGTCACGCCGCAGGTGATCCACGTGGAGGGCGACCCGGACCACCCCATCAATCGCGGCACGCTTTGCCCCAAGGGCGCTTCCCTGCAGCAGGACATCCTGAACTTGCGGCGGCTGCTGAAGCCGCAGGTCCGGCGTCCCGGCTCGGATCATTGGGAGGACATCGCCTGGGACCAGGCCATCGACGAAATCGGACACTGGGTGAAGAAAACCCGCGACGCCACTTTCATCGAGCAGGACTCGCTGGGCCGCACCGTCAACCGCTGCGAAAGCATCGCCTGGATCGGCGGCTGCACGGATACCAACGAATTCAACTATCTGGCCGGGAAGGCCGTGCGCAGCCTGGGGGTCTGCTACCTGGAAACCCAGGCCCGTGTTTGACACGGACCCACGGTCTCCAGTTTGGGAGCCGCGATCCGTGGCGTCGGGCGCCAGACTGATCAGCGCTTCCGGATCGCAGGTCAGCAGCTCGCGAGCGTGGCGTATACCGCGATGCCTGCGGCGCGCAGACGGCGCACGGTTTCGAGGCGCTCGGCGATGGACGCGCAGTGTGGCTCGTATGCGTACGCGATCGTTATCCGTAGTGATCTAAAACTCACGAGCAGGGTGGTCAGTTCCGCGGGTTCATGCACGCTCACGACGTGGGCTTGCCGGCTGCCCGGATCAATTTGGTGAACGCTTGTACGGGGTACAATGTTCGTTGAAGACTTTGAAGCGCTGCGGGCGCGTCAAGGCCCGGAGGAGTTTAGTGCCCGAAGAAGCTCATCACAAGATCAGGGTTGTTTTCATCATCAACGGCGAGAACTTTCCGGTTGAGGCGAGAGTCGACGTACCCCTGGTGGTAGCCGTCGAGAAGGCGCTTGTCGACAGCGGCAACACGGGCAGACGCGATCCCAGGGAGTGGGAGGTGCGCGATTCGAGTGGTGTCCTTCTCGAAGTGGATCGCACCGTAAAGGAGCTTGGCTTGAAGGATGGTGCTCGATTGTTCTTAAGCCTCAAAGTCGGTGCAGGTGGGTGTCCTCACCTATAAGGAATGCGCGTAGACCCACAGGTAAATCGGATGAAGTTCGACCGTGAACTCGGTCGGCTCATCGATCAGCAATCAGTCCTGGAGTCCCGTGGAATTTTCGTCCTAACTTCAACGGCGTTCCCTTTCGTAGATGTGCTTGTCGTTCCCCGGCACTCCATAAGCGTAGCGATGCCGCCTCCCGCCGGGATGCAATTGCCTGCAGGGGTGCAATTGCCGTCACTGCCGACCAGCTTGCCCGAAGGCGCGACGGCAATGATGATGATTGCGGTCGGGGTTCCGAGCCTTGCTGCCCGAGCTTTTAAGGGCCGCTTCGACTTGACGGATTATGATCTGCGAGCACCGTCCCTGGAATTCCACGATCCGTGGACCGATGCTCTTCTGCCGTATGCAACAATGTTTCGCGCGGTGGAGTTCGAGGAACATCGGAGGGCGCATCTCGTGCTGCTGGACGACCATCCCACGACACACAAGCCCTTCCTCTGTCTGCGCGGAATCCGCGAGTACCATGAGCACCCGCAACACTCAGGTGACGACTGGATGCTCTACCGGCAAACACTGAGCCTCTTTTCTATCGTGATGTCCCTGTGGCGCGTCAGTGTTGACATCAACCATCCCCAGTTGGTGGTTCAGCCCAATGGAATTCAGGTGCTCTTCAACGCTGAGGAAAAGCTCTAGTGGCTCTCGCGCCATTCTTCGAACGGATATACGGGGCCGTCGGTGGCCATCTATCCGTTTCGCGCGAATCTCTAGCCGCATCGCTCGCCAGCGTGACGGTGGGGGTTCATTGCGGGGAGAAATGGGGACAAAATGAGGTATGGATCGCGGAGCTAGTAACAAACCTCCTCGCTCGCCTGTATCCGCGAATTGCCATCACTGGACCGGAACCTTGCATTGCAGAGTTGAGGAATCTTGCCCTGCGCATCAATCCAAACATCGAATTCGAACAGAATTCGCCAAGTCAGACGAGCGTTTGCATCGGTTCGGCCACGCCTGCCGGTGCGATCTTTCCGTCCTGTAGCGGATGGGTCGCACGTGTTAGTCATTCGCGCGGTCGACCCAGTGGCCCAGAGAACCCATACGCAGCTGGAGCCGCTGCGTGTCTAGCATGCGCGGAGCTCTTTAGGCGAATTTTCTTGAGGGCAGGCACCGAGAGGGACATACGGATCTCTCTACTGGACTTCGGAAGTAAGAGGGGCAGTGCCCTTGCGCTAAGGTCGGTGAACCTCGGCGATGTGGTCTTTGCTGGAGTTGGGGCTATCGGAAATGCAGCCGTGTGGGCACTTGCACGGCACGGCAAGCTAAGAGGACACGTGAGGCTAGTCGATTCGGAGGATCTGACGCTCTCTAATCTACAGCGATACGTGCTGGGAGCGGACGCGGACGTTTCGCGATCAAAGGTTCAACTGGCGAAGCAAACGCTAAGCGGAACCGCCCTAACCGTTGAGGGACACCAAATATCCCTCGAACAATTTGCAGACGAACGTAACGGCATCGACATTCCCACGATTTGCATTTCGGTCGACAACGCCGAAACGCGAAGATCGGCGCAAGCGCTTCTGCCCCGGTTGATCGTTAACGGCTGGACCGGGGACCAGGCCCTCGGCGCCTCCTGGCACGTGCTATCTCGCGATGCTGCGTGCTTGGCCTGCCTCTACCAGCCGCATGGACAAGGCCTCTCCGCAACTGAACAGGCGGCTCGTGCGTTGGGATTGTCCATAGAGAGGGCAACTCTTCTGTGGGTGACTCGTCAGCCGATGACGGATGATGACCTGAAAGTGGCAGCGGAACATTTGGGTGTCCCTGAAACCGGCCTAGATCCCTGGCGGGGCAAGCGCCTGGGCGATCTTTACACGGACGTTGTGTGTGGGGCTGTGCCTCTCGACGTCACAGGCGTTGGCCGGGTCGAGACGGTTCCTCTAGCCCACCAATCGGCACTCGCCGGGTTTCTTATGGCCGCTGAACTCGTAAAACGGACAAACCGAGGACTGGCAGCGTTGGCGCAAAACGAGTCGTTAGTGTCGTGGGACGACGTGCTCTGCCCCCCGCCAAGAATGTGGACGAAGCCCAGGCCGCGCGAACCGGGCTGCATTTGCGGGGACCCCGACTACCAGAACGCGTATCGGAGAAAATGGGGGAGACAGACTCAGTATTTCTCGCCCGTGCATCGCAAACGCAAGTAACGCGGCTTCGTTTGCACATCCCAATGCCTGTGTGCGTCGTCCCATAGCCAAACTATCCCCCTGTAATCGACATAGCCCATCCTCATTTTCTTTCGGACCACCACTTCCTTACGGGGGAACGCCCGCCCAGTCCGCCACGCATCCTTCGATATATCATCCGGGCGCCAATTGCCAGGTGGGATGAAGTACCACCTTTCGCCAATGTTCCATCGTCTTTTACCTGCCTCGTCCAGTACAGTTGTAAGATTCTCCAATCCAACTCCGTTTAGGCAGGGGGGCTTGGGCAAGAAACAAGCATGTCTCATATGAGGAGGTGCCCCTTCCGGCGGCTGGTGAACGCGTCGCAGATCCCAAGGATCAAAATCAGACAAGGCAAATGGGTGTATCTCGTAATGCTCCAATACAGCAAGCACTCTCTTTTGCAGCTCACCGGAAGGCACGCCATCGCAAATATCAAATTGAATGCTTGCCTCGTCACCCGCTCCCCAATCAGCTTGTCGGGACTCAGGAATTACTATCTGCGGGCTGCGCCAGTCGTCGCCAGCCACGGCATCACCGAGCGCGCGCTTCCAATTCTGCGTAAGTCGGGTTGGGTCGGGAATGGGCGTCGCTGAGCGATGAGAAGCACTGCCTCGGATAAATAAACGAGCAGTATTTAATCGCGCATTATACCCACTTGTGCGACCATACCGCGCGCCAATTACCTCACGTAGACGATCCCACTCCGCAACCGTTATGAAAGGTACAACCCCTGGGCGTACTTGATAGAGTTGTTGAAGCCGCCGGATTAGCTCGTCGAATTTCGATAAAGTGTTGAGCGCTTCAAAGCTCCCCTCAGCGGCAGCTTGAAACGGCCAGGGATCGAGTAAGGCGGATGTCATTTTTCTACTCGAGCCTTCGCTCGTCGCACGCCCTCGATTTGGGACTCAGTTTCCCAGGCCTCCTCCAAAAAACCCACCGGCCAATCGGGTTGCTCGTCCAGGCTCAGGCCCACACGCCGCGGTTGACAGCATAGGCCATTCATGGGTTCATCGATGAAATATACCGCAATCCTGTCCCTCAAGGCATCATGCATTTCGGATCGCAAACGGAGCCGATGAAAGAACATTTCAGAGTGTGTCTCGACCAGGCTGAATCGGCCGGACAAAGCAAGCGAGCAAAAGAAGTCGGCAAGGTCTAACTGAGGACGAGGATGCAAGTGCGCTTCGGGAAGGTCTACGATCAAGAGACTGTCCTGTGGCTGTAGAAGTCCCGCTATCAATATCGGAAGAACTTGACTCGTACCGAAAACTATCTCCACGATATTGTGCTCCCTCTGACCGGGCAGTGTCACGAGAACTTCCAAGCGCTCAGGATCTCTCTTTGAAAAATCAACCCTCAGCGACTTCGCCAACCCAAGCCGCCGCAGCCATGCTCGCACGGAAGGGAGAAGTGTGTCAGATACTATCTTGACCTCTTGCTCTTCTCCTGCTTTTGGCAGGTCCGCGTAGCGTACCGGCTCCTCGGCGCGCAAATGCAGAACGGCTGCAGATCTTTCACCGGCGTAGCCAAGCCTCGGCACGCCTCTTCCCGAGCGCCTAGCGGCATAGGTTCTTAGCGGGCGTTGCCTATTGGCACGCAGGTAAGTGAGATGTTGTAATAGGAATTCAAGCTCGTTGCGCGCTCTGCCGCTCAGGAGTGCAGACGTACCTCTTTCATGGGTGATGGATCTCAGCAGAAGACCGTCTAGGATCACCATCGAGGCAGTCCCGCTCTCTCGCCACTGTTGCTCGTTGAGTCGGCGCACTTCGAAATGGGTGCGCTCGTTGCTCTGGTACGCAACCGTCGGGGCGACGGTCCCTGTCATACTCGTCGGAGTGGCGTTGTCCTGGGGGGCTGCGACAATCAGCGTGCCTGCCGCCTCTCCGCCCTTCGGGTGGCGAAAGTAACTCGGCAGCAAACTAGAGCCCGGATCATCCAATCCGAACCCGAGCTCAATTAGGCCAGCGTCTGTCTGAATCCCAACCCTGACGGGACCGTCGGCGCCGTTAGTCCGGAGGTCGTCAAGATTGCCCAGATCGACAGGCCATCTGGCTGCCTCTTCTTCGTCAGGTGTCAGGTTCGCCTGCGGCGTGCCAGAGAACACCCGATGCGCATGGCTCATCGCGGCGAGCGCGTGCCCAAAAGACGATTTTCCCGCGCTGTTTGGCCCCAAGAGGACGGTCAGCGGCTTCAGCTCGATCTCAGCATCTTTGAAGCCTCGAAAATTATGCAGGCTAATTTTTCGTATGCTCACGTTCCTATCTCGAAGAGGTTCTGCACCTCTTGCGTGCCCAGCTCCTGCCACTCGCCTTGGCTCAACCGGTACACCGCCCAGCTTGCGGGATGGGCCGGGGCCCTCCCGAAGTTCGGAACAACTAAGGAAAACCCGCCATCCTCGGTAACAATTGCGTACCGGTCATCGGCGGCGGAATGATAGGCTGCCCTGGGATGGCTATGCACTTGGGCAATCAACCGCAGCCCTGTCTCCGCAAGTCCTTTGTTCAACTCAAACAGCGTTTCTCCGCTGACGAAGTACCCGACCCCATTCTCATCGGCGACTGATCGTTGATCGGGAACAAAAGCTCGTATCACTCGAGCTCGGCCTGCTTCTACATTGCCCAACCACAGGACAAGGCATTCGAGGTGGCGCTTCCCAAAAATCTGAAGGGCCTGGATCGTCGTGTCGATCACGTTAGGATCGACAGTCACGGACCGCACGCCGTCCATCCGAGCGCCTTCCATAGCCCTTTAAATTACCATAGGTTCCCGGCCGCCGGCGAACGAGCGACAATCACCGGGGCGGAAGGTGGGTTTGTGCGCCGGACGCTAAAGCTGCCGGGAGACCGGGCTAAAGGCCGCGCCGGTGCTGTGGACGGTTTTGCGTCCATCTAATCCTCGGCATACGACACGCTCCAAGGCCATTGGAGTTCCGAACTGTGAATCTAAGAGACCTTCATGTGGGCAGCCCTCGTCGCTGCCTCCCGCCCGCGGCGCCGGAGCCGGTCGGACAAAATAATCGGAAGAATGGGTTTCCATCCGATCCGGTTCGATGTACAATGGGAAAAAATTGGTCGAATAGCTGACGCAACTCTCTGTCGGAGGGCAAAAGCATGGACGCAAGTCGTAGGGATTTTCTAAAAGTCGCGGCGCTGGGCGGCGCCGCCTCCTGGCTCGGATTCGACCTCCAGCCCGCATACGCGCAACTCAGCCAGCTCAAGATCGCGCGCGCCACCGAAACGCGCTCCACCTGCCCCTATTGTTCCGTAAGCTGCGGCGTCATCATCTACACCATTGGCGACAAGGCCAAGAACGTCACGCCGCAGGTGATCCACGTGGAGGGCGACCCGGACCACCCCATCAACCGCGGCACGCTTTGCCCCAAGGGCGCCTCGCTCCACCAGGACATCCTCAACCCCCGGCGGCTGCTGAAGCCACAGGTCCGGCGGCCCGGCTCGGACCATTGGGAAGACATTGCCTGGGACCAGGCCATCGACGAAATCGGCCATTGGGTGAAGAAAACCCGTGACGCTACTTTTGTCGAGCAGGACTCCCTGGGCCGCACGGTCAACCGCTGCGAAAGCATCGCCTGGATCGGCGGCTGCACGGATACCAACGAATTCAACTACCTCGCCGGCAAGGCCATGCGCAGCCTGGGGGTCTGCTACCTGGAAACCCAGGCCCGTGTTTGACACGGACCCACGGTCTCCAGTTTGGGGCCCACGTTCGGACGCGGTGCGATGACCAACGGTTATGTCGATATCAAGAATACCGACATGATGTTGATTATGGGCGGCAACCCCGCCGAGAATCATCCTTGCGGTTTCAAGTGGGCCATTGAAGCCAAGCGGAACCGCAACGCGAAGATGATCGTGGTGGATCCGCGCTTCACGCGTACGGCGGCAACGGCGGATCTGTTCCTGCAAATTCGCGCGGGTGCGGATATCGCGTTTCTGGGCGGCGTGATCCGTTACGCCATCGAAAACAATCGCATCGCGCACGATTATCTCGCCAACTACACCAACGCCGCTTTCATCGTGAAGGAAGGCTTCAAGCTCCCCGACGACGGATTGTACTCGGGATTCGACGCGGCCACCCAGACGTACGATAAATCGACCTGGAATTACGAGGCGGCGGGTGGCGCCGTCGGGGAAGCAAAGCCCGGGCTGCCCCCGAATGTGAATTCGGACATGACGTTGCAGCATCCGCGCTGCGTGTTCCAGTTGCTGATGACGCAGTATTCGCGCTACACGCCGGAGATGGTCGAGCGCATCACCGGCATCCCCAAAGACCAGTTCCTGAAAGCCGCGGATTTGTTCACCTCCATCCGCAAGGACGGCGACATGAAAAAGGTCGCCACCATTATGTATGCGGTCGGTTGGACGCAACACACTTTCGGCACGCAGATTATCCGCACCGCGGCCATGCTGCAGTTGCTGCTAGGCAACGTCGGGCGCGCCGGCGGCGGCGTGAACGCGCTGCGCGGCCACTCCAATATCCAGGGCGCTACCGACATGGGCGGCGTGTTCGATATCTGGCCGGGCTATCTGAAGGTGCCCACGCCCGCCGATACCAGCCTGAAAGCTTACAACGATCGCACTACCCCCACCGAGTCGAAGCCGGCTGGATGGGAGTCCTTCAACTATTGGTCCAACACGCCCCGCTTCGCGGTCTCGCTGCTGAAGGCCATGTACGGCGACGCGGCCACCAAGGACAACGATTTCGCCTTCGACTATATGCCGAAGGTGGATCGCAACTACTCGTGGACCCAGCTTTGGGACCAGATGTACCGCGGCTCGGTGAAAGGATTGTTCGCTTTCGGCATGAACGGCGTGGCTATCGGCCCCGATTCGCAGAAGAATATCGAGGCGCTGAAGAAGGCCGATTTCCTGGTCGTCGGCGAGATCTATCCGGACGAAACCAGCGAATTCTGGAACTCGCCTGGAATCACCAAGGAGGAGATGAAGGGGATAAACACCACCGTCTACCGACTGGCGTGCGCCGGATTCGCCGAAAAAGATGGGTCGATGACCAACTCGGCGCGCTGGCTGCAGTGGAAGAATATCGCCGTGCCGCCGCCCGGACAGGCGCGCCTCGACCAGGACATCGTCGCCCAAATTTTCCTGAAGGTGCGCGAGCTTTATGCGGCCGAGGGCGGCAAGTTTCCCGATCCCATCACGCACCTGACGTGGGCGTATAGCGATCCGCAGCACCCTTCGCTCGGTGAAGTCGCCAAAGAGATCAACGGCAAGGCGCTCGCCGATGTGACCGATCCGAAGACGCAAGTGGTGATCAAGGCCGGCCAGCAGTTGCCGGGGTTTGCCTGGCTGCGGGACGATGGCAGCACGTCGTGCGGCAACTGGATCTATTGCGGATCGTGGCCCGAGGCCGGCAACCTGCTCGCCAGGCGCGGAACGGAAGATCCTTCCGGCTTAGGTGTCTTTCCCAACTGGGCCTGGTCGTGGCCGGCGAATCGGCGCGTGCTGTACAACCGCGCGTCGTGCGATCCGGAAGGTAAGCCCTGGGATCCTACGCGCAAACAGATTTGGTGGAACGAAAAGACCCAGCTTTGGACGGGCGCAGACGTGCCGGACTTTAAACCCGACTCACCCCCTAAAGACCATATGGGACCGTTCATTATGACCGCGGAAGGCGTCGGCCGTATCTTCGCGCCTCTGGCGGCCTTCGCCGACGGACCATTCCCCGAGCATTACGAACCATTCGAGAGTCCCGTGCAAAACGCCTTGCACCCGGCGCAATCGAATAACCCCGTAGTCAAGAAGCTGACCACGCCGGCGGATAAGTATGGCACGCCGGCCGAAGGGTTCAATGTCATTTGCACCACTTACCGGGTGACCGAGCATTACCACTATTGGACGAAGAACAATCCGGTCAACGTGCAACTGATTCCCGAGCCGTTCATCGAGATACCCGTGGAGCTGGCGGACGAGTTAGGCATCCGGGGCGGCGAGCGGATCAAGCTCACGAGCGCGCGCAGTTACTATATCGCCAAGGCTTTCGTCACCAAACGCATCAAGCCCATGACGATAGACGGCAAGAAGGTCTACCAGATCGGCTTCCCCATTCACCAGGGCTTCCGCGGCATCCAGGAAGACGAAGGCAAGAACGCGCGCACGCTTGCCAACCGGCTTTCGCCCACGGTGGTAGACCCGAACGCATTTACCCCGGAATTCAAAGGCTTTCTGGTGAAGGTGGAAAAGGTATGAGCCAGGCCACGCTAAACATTCGCCGAATCTCAGGACATGCCGGGACCGCTCCCGGCGCGGGCGTGGAGCGCGAGGAGCAGGTTTGCAAGCTGGTCGACACCACCACCTGCATCGGATGCAAGGCCTGCGAAGTGGCCTGTCTCGAATGGAACGGTTATAGCTTCCGCGAGACGGTCTTTCAGAACAGCTACCAGACAATGCCGGAAACGGCCTGGAATTATTGGAATCTGATCAAGTTCAATGAGTACGAGCGCGACGACGGCACCATGATGCTGCTGATGCGCAAGGACCAGTGCATGCATTGCGCGGAGCCGGGTTGCCTGGCCGCGTGCCCGGCCGACGGCGCCATCGTTCAATATTCCAACGGCATCGTCGATTTCCAGCAAAGCAACTGCATCGGCTGCGGCTATTGCGTCAGCGGATGTCCGTTCAATATCCCCAAGTTCAACCAGCACACGAAGAAGATGTTCAAGTGTACGCTGTGCAGCGACCGCGTGAACGAGGGACTGGAACCGGCGTGCATCAAATCCTGCCCGACGGGCTGTCTGCACTTCGGCACCAAGGAAGACATGAAGGAACTGGCGGAGTCGCGGGCGCGGCAGCTTCGCGAGCACAGCAACTTCGAGCATGCCGGCGTCTACGATCCGGCGGGCGTCGGCGGCACCGGAGTGATTTACGTGCTGCATGACGTAACCAATCCGGAAGCTTATGGCGGGCTGCCCAGCAATCCCCGCATTCCGTGGGTGGTGAAGTTCTGGAAGGGTCCGCTCAAGTGGATTGGCAATCTTGCCATGCTCGGCGGTGTCATCGGGGTGACCTTGCACTACCTGCGGTTCGGACCCAAGCAGGTGGAATCGGAAAAGAACGGAGGCGACCGGCCATGATCGTCGGGCGCGCAATTCTGCGCTACACGCTGAGCGAGCGCGTGCACCACTGGATCGCCGGACTCGCTTACATTTATTGCCTGGTCACGGGCCTTGCGTTCTGGTCGCCCTACATGTTTTGGCTGGCTGTTCTGGTGGGTGGCGGAGCGGCCGCGCGCTTCTGGCATCCCTGGTTGGGCCTGGTCTTCGCCGCGTCCGTTTTCTGGATGTACAAAATGTGGCGGCGCGATATGGCCATCACCAGCGCCGACCGTGCCTGGGAGAAATCCATCCGGTTCTATATCCGCAACGAAGACGAAAAGTTGCCGCCCGTCGGCCGTTTCAATTACGGGCAGAAACTGTACTTCTGGCTGATCTTCTACAGCGTGATCCTGCTGCTGATTTCGGGCGTGGGGCTGTGGTTCGTGGAGTCCATTCCATGGGGCCTGCGCTGGCTGCGATATCTGGCGGTGGCGGTGCATGTGGGCACCGCGCTGATCACCATCGGCGCGTTCATCATCCACGTTTATATGGGCACCGCCATGGTGCGCGGCGGATTCACTTCCATCATCCGCGGCGAGGTATCGCCGGAATGGGCGAAGACGCATCACCGGCTCTGGTACGAACAGGTGACGCGAGACGCCTCCACACAGAAATGATTCGCTCCAAGTGGGACCAACGCATCCGGCGCGCGGATGAGTTGGCGGCTGAGCATCCATTCGCGGCCGAAGTGCTGCGGTTCTACAGCCATGTGGCGCGCTTCCAGAAGGATCTATACGCCGGCATGGCGGGGGTGGGCGCCGATCTGAGTCTGCTGCTGCCGCGCTTCCCCGATTTCTTGAGCCATATCGCCGCGGCTGCGCCCGAGCCTATGGCGCAATGCGCCCGCGATCTGAAGAAACGCGAGCCGGCGGACTGGCTGGACGCGCTCAACCGCTTCTGGCGCGATGCGCCGCAGTTCCAGCCGGAGCCCGGCCGCGCGGCGGAACTGCTGGCATGCATATTTCTGCAGCCGTACGCGGAATATCTGACCGATCGCAGCGAACCGGCGCCTCCGCGCGAGACCTTCGGCACGTGCCCTTTTTGCCGCTCACGCCCGATCGCCGGGGTCCTGCGCCAGGAAGGGGATGGCGGCAAGCGGTCGCTGATTTGTTCGCTCTGCGCGACCGAGTGGGATATTGGGCGCATGGTGTGCGCGGCGTGCGGCGAGCAGGACGTGGAGAAGCTCGCCGTCTACACGGCCGAGCAGTTCCCGCATGTGCGGGTGGAAGCTTGCGACACCTGCCACTATTACATCAAGACCGTCGATCTGACGAAGAATGGGCATGCGGTGCCGGTGGTGGATGAGCTGGCCACCATCCCGCTGAACCTGTGGGCGCAGGAGCATGCGTATGTGAAGGTGCGGGCCAACTTGTTGGGCATTTAGAAATTGGGGCGCTATCTGCGTTCATCGGCGGCCAACATATTCTTTGAGACTTTCGGGGCGGGGCAGCCACCTCAGATATTGGCCGCAGATGAACGCAGATGCACGCAGATTTCACGATTCGCCAGCCAGGAAGCGTTGGGACACTTTTGCCGGTCGTGTCAATTTAGTTCCATCATGGCAACAAATTGACATGTACCATTGTAGATGCCACAATCGGATTATGCGCACGCGGTTCGATGAAATGCTTGCCCTGGCTGACGAAAACGACGGTATCCTGACCACCAAACAAGCGCGCGAAGCCGGAATTGGTGGTTCAGTTCTGGCACGCCTGGCACAGCGCGGCCGGTTGGAACGGGCCGCTCGCGGCGTGTACCGGATCCCGTACTTTCCGTCGAATCGATTGTCTCAATACCGGGAAGCCGTGCTCTGGGCCAGGGCGGGCGGCGGCCCCCGCGATGTGGCGGTGTCGCACGCCACCGCTTTGGTGGTTTACGGAATTTCGGATGCCAGCCCAAGCGTGGTCCACCTGACTGTGCCGCGCAAATCCCGACTGCGCAGAGTCCGTCCGCAGTGGGTGCGGGTGCATCGGGCGGATCTCGCGCGCGGGGAGCGGACCGTGCACGAGGGGCTACCCGTCACCACGGTCGCCCGAACTGTGGAGGACATGCTCGCCTCCAGCGGCCGCGTTTCGCTGGTCAAGCAAGCCATATCCGGGGCTCGCCGCGAGGGCTATATCAACCGCGCCGAAGCGCAGAGGCTGAGGCGCAGGGTCGTTCGTTATGTCCGAACCATTGAAGCTGGCAAAGCTGCGCCCGGCTGAACGGCTGGAGAAAACCCTGGCGCGCGTTGCCCGCGATCGGGGTTTGGATCAAGAACGCCTCCGAAGATGGGCATCTTTTCTGGCGCTCTGCGGCGTCCTCGAGCGCGCCACCGCGAACGGTCTACTCGGCGGCTATTACCTGAAAGGCGGTGTCGCCATGGAATTGCGCTTCGCACAGCGCGCCCGCGCGACCAAGGATCTGGACGTGGGTTTACACGGCGATCGCGCCGCACGGCTTCGCGAGTTCGAACAAGCGCTAAAGCTGGGCTTCGACCAGTATTCTTTCCGGATCAAACCCACCATTCGCCAGATGGATCTCGCCGATACGGTGCGCATTGAGGTCGCGATTCAATACCGGACCCGCGCGTGGCAGACCATCGAGGTGGATCTCGGTCCCGTCGGCGTGGCCAGTGTCGATCTGGTGGCTCCAGCCATCCAGGGACTTCGTGAACTGGGAGTACCGGTGACCTCGCCGGTTCGGTGCATTAGCCTCAGCGAACAGGCGGCCCAGAAGCTGCACGCTTGCACCGCGCCGAAGACGGCTGGCGCACGAGCCCGGGATGTCCTTGACATTCTGCTGATCGAAACGCTCGGCCAACTCGACTACGCGGCTGCGCGCAAGGCCGCCCGGCGCGTCTTCCGAGAACGTGCGACGCATGATTTCCCGCCTATATTCGCTTTCCCACCAATCTGGCGGCCGGAGTTGGCGGCGCTGGCGGATCAGCTCGGCTTTCCTTTTACCGAGGCGGCAGAGATCGAACTTCTGTTTCGCGAAACAGTCCGCCGGATTATGACGGCGAAAAAATCCGATGTATGATGCGGATGTGCGGATCGGGCTGGCGCAAGGAATCCTCGTCTCTCTCACCGTGGCTGTGCGAGCCCGCACTTCTCACGGGCTTTCCGTGGAGGTGAAATGCCGATTCCCGGCCGCGGGAGGCTCGAGGCGCTCCCATAAAGGTTGCCGGCCGAGGCCCGAGCTACACCAGAGCGTGGCGTTCCGCCCTGGCCCGATCCGCCGAAGGTACGGTTTCCACGCCGTCCTCGTAGGTTTCCATGTCGCCGGGCGGGTGCCTTCGATCACGACTCTCGAGAATTAATTCCCCTCACCTTATCCCTCACTAATCGCACCGTTTATCGCACACCGGCCCTGTCAGAGAGTGCTTTTCCTCACAGCTCCCGTTCTATCCTGAAAGTGGGGCGGCGCCATGCGCTGCCTGGCCAACTCCATAAAAGGATAAACCAAGTGATAATTACCGCCCCAACGACCTCAAATACTGCCCCCATTCCTGCGGGCGCCTCGTCGGCGCGAAGACCCTCTACCGAACGAACCCAATCGGCCTTGCGCGCCGGAACCGTGCCCTGCCGACGCCGCGCCAACTTATGGACCGCCTTTTAAATCCAATCACTTGGGCTTTGATCGTTCCGAAGCACAGCCACCCGCCGCTGCGCGAAACGCGCCCGCTTCCCTCCGCCCCGCCCGCCTGCTAGGATATCTCTTAAAACCTATGCGACTACGCGTGCTGGGAATCGTGCTGGCCGGTGGAAAGGGTACCAGGCTGTACCCGCTGACCAAGGAACGCGCCAAACCCGCTGTCCCCTTCGGAGGCAAGTATCGCATCGTCGATTTCGTCCTCAGCAACTTCATCAACTCGGGCATCTACTCCATCTACGTGCTCACCCAGTTCAAGAGCCAGTCGCTGCTGCAGCACCTCAGCGAGGGATGGCAGTTCGGCGGTCTCCTCAAGACTCAATTCATCATCCCCGTCCCGGCCCAAATGCGCTCCGCCGGCGAGACCTGGTATCAGGGCACCGCCGACGCCATCTACCAGAACATCAACCTGGTGGAACAGGCCGACCCGCACGTGGTGGCCATCTTCGGCGGCGACCATATATACCGCATGAACATCAACAGCATGATCGAGTTCCACGAGCAGAAGAGCGCCACCGTCACCGTCGCCGCCATTCCCGTGGACAAGCGCTTCGCCGCCGAGTTTGGCGTCATCGAAGCCGCGCCCGACGGCCGCATCATCGCCTTCCACGAAAAGCGCGCGGACGCTCCCACCATCCCCGGCGATCCCGACCGGGTCTATGCGTCCATGGGCAACTATGTTTTTTCCACCCGCACCCTGCTGCGCGAGCTGTACGAGGATGCCACTAACGAAGGCAGCTCGCACGACTTCGGCCACGACATCCTGCCCAAGCTGGCCGGCAACTCCGAAATGTTCGCCTACGATTTCCAGTCGAACCGCATTCCCGGCGAGGCCGCCGATAACGCCGCCTACTGGCGCGACGTTGGCACCATCGACGCCTACTACGACGCCAATATGGACTTGCGCTCGGTGAAGCCCGCGCTCAATCTGTATAACCGGAAATGGCCCCTGCGCACCGCCAGCTATCCGGAGCCGCCCGCCAAGTTCACCTTCGACGACCAGAACCGCCGCGGCGAGGCTATCGACTCCATCTGCTCCGGCGGATGCATCCTCTCCGGCGGCGCGGTGAAGAATTCCGTGCTGTTCCGCGGCGTGCGCGTGCATGCCGGCGCGCAGGTGGAAGACTGCCTGATTCTGGACAACTGCGATATCGGGCGCCGCGCGCGGGTCCGCCGGGCCATCCTCGATAAGAATGTGCGCGTGCCCGCCGACGCCTGCATCGGCTACGATCTCGATCAGGACCGGCGGTTTCACCACGTCACCGAATCCGGCATCGTGGTGGTGGAAGGCAATCGCTCCCAAGTGGAAGTCTCGACTCTGGTTGTATAACCCACCAGCCAGTAACCATGGAACATCAGGTTCTCGACTGGATCACCCACTACGGCTATCCCGCCATCTTCTGCCTGCTCATGCTGGGCATCGTAGGTTTGCCCGTCCCCGACGAAACGCTGCTCACCTTCACCGGCTACCTGATCTTCTCGCATCACTTCAAGCTGGCGCCCGCCTTCCTCACCGTGCTGGCCGGGACCATCTGCGGCATCACCTTGAGCTATACGCTCGGCCGGACCTTCGGCCTGGCGCTCATCCATCGCTTCGGCAAGTACATTCACCTGACCGAGGAACGCCTCGCCAAAGCCCATCGCTTCTTCGAGCGCGTGGGTCACTGGAGCTTGACCTTCGGCTACTTCGTTCCGGGCGTGCGCCATCTTACGGCCTACGCGGCGGGAGTGTCCTACGTCGAGCCGCACATCTTCGCCATGTTCGCTTACCTGGGTGCGTTCCTATGGGCCAGCACGTTCGTGGCGCTGGGTTATTTCCTAGGTGACCGCTGGCAAGTGGTGTCGGCGCAGATCCACCACCACTTAGTAATCGCTTCCTGCGTAATCGGCGCACTTATAGTGCTGTATCTGGTGTGGCGGAAGCTGCGGGCGAAACGTAACTGACCGCCATCCCCGTCGCGATCACCACCAGGCAGCCGATCACGTTGTACCACAGAAAGGCAATCCCGGTGAACAGGCGGACCGCGACGACGGCGGCTTCTCCAGCCAGCATGCCCACGAACGCGCCCGTGCCCGTCACCCGCTTGAAGAAGAACGCCAGCGCGAAGACCCCCAGCAGCGATCCGTAGAACAGCGAGCCGATCATATTCACGGCTTCGATCAGCGATCCCAGATGCCTGCCCAATCCCGCGAACGCCACGGCGTAAGCACCCCAGAATGCGGTCGCTACGCGCGAGGCGGTCAAATAATGACGATCCGAAGCCTGTTTCACGAAGTGCCGTTTGTAAATGTCGACTACCGAGACCGTGGCCAGTGAATTGATCTCGCCGGAGCTTGACGACATGGTGGCTGCCAGGATCACCGCGATCAGCAGTCCTACAAGGCCCGCCGGAAGATACTTCGTCACGAAGGACAGAAAAATGAAATTGGTATCCTGAAAGCCCTTCTCTCCGCCCGTGGCTGCCACCAAGCTCGCGCCCTGGCGGCGCGCCGCATCCACATCCTGCTGCGCGCGACGGTAGTTGGCGATCGCTTCGCTTTCCGCGCGTGTGTCGCGGCTGTGCCGCGCCTCTACGATCGCTAGCGCCTCCGCTTTGCGCCGAGCGAAGGCGTCCTGGTAGCGCGCGGCGATGGGTTCGTAGCTCGCCCTGAGTTCGGGCTGTTGGATGCGTTCATACTGGATGCGCTGGAACACCATCGGCGCGGGCTCGAAGATGTAAAACACGAATACCATCGCTCCGATGAACAGGATAAAAAACTGCATCGGAATTTTAGCCATGGCGGTGAATAGAAGGCTCAGCTTGCTTTGCGCGATGGATCTGCCGGTCAGGTAGCGCTGTACTTGCGACTGGTCGCATCCGAAATACGAGAGCGCCAGAAACATGCCGCCGATCAGCCCGCTCCACACGTTGTAGCGGTCGTTCCAATCGAAATGAAAAGTCACCGCGTTGAGCTTGCCGGCGGAGCCCGCCAAGTGTACGGCGTCCAGGAACGAGACCTGCCGCGGCAGCAGCACAAAGATCATCACCAACGCCACCACCAGGCCGAACAGGATGATGATCATCTGTTGCACATCGGTCCAGGTGACCGTGCGGATGCCGCCGGTCACCGTGTACAGCACCACCGTAATGCCGATGATCAGCGTAGTCAGCCGGTCCGGCCAGCCGAAGATCACCGAGAGCACGATGGCCGGCGCGTAGAAGGTCAAGCCCACGGAAAGCCCGCGCTGCATCAGGAAAATGACGCTGGCCAGGGCGCGCGTCTTGGCGTCGAAGCGGTTCTCCAGATACTGGTAGGCGGTGTATACTTTAGCGCGATGAAAGATGGGGACGGCCGTAGCCGAGAGCGCCACCATCGCCAGCGGCATGCCGAAGTAGAATTGCACGAAGCGCATGCCATCCACATAGGATTGGCCCGTGGTTGAAATGAAGGTGATGGCGCTGGCCTGCGTGGCCATGATCGAGAGCGCCATGGCGTACCAGGGCATGCTCTTGCCGGCCAGCAAATAGCGATCCACGGTGTTGCTGCCGCGGCCGCGATACAGGCCATAGGAAATAATGCCGGCCAGCGAGCCGACCAGAACCGCCCAATCGAGAGGTCTCATGCGAACGCGCGGGTGAAGGCGTAGCAGAGTGCGATCAGCAACGCCAGGTAGACGATTACGCCGGCGTAGACACGCGGCCAGGTGCCCAGAAACGGAGGCGGCTCATCCGGCATTGGGCGCGGATCGGAAGGCATAGGTGGAGTGTAGCATGGCGGAAGCTGGCTTTTGTGCGAAGATGATACACAGAACATGCTCCTGAAGTTTCGATTCTCGAACTTTCGCTCGTTCCGGACGGAACAGGAACTCTCCCTCATCGCGAGTAAGCTGCCTGGGTCCGGCGACGGCCTTTTCAGCCTCACGGGATTGCGCGAACAGGTGTTGCCCGTGGCCGCCATTTATGGAGCAAACGCGTCGGGCAAGACCGCTGTCCTCAAGGCCTTTGAGCTCATGGCTAACGCGGTGAAGTTCTCGCACACGCAATGGCAGCCGGATCAGCGCATCCCTGTACAGCCGTTTGCGGGCGACGACCTAGTGCGCCCATCTGAGTTCTCAGTCGACTTTCTGCTGGATGGCATCCGCCACCAGTATGGATTCGCCGCCAATTCACAGGCCGTTACTCGAGAGTGGCTTTATGTCTATCCCAAGGGCAAGCGGCAGCTCTGGTTCGAGCGAATCGAGGGCGCCCCGATTTCCTTCGGAGCCAAGATGCCGGGCGAGAACAAGATCATCGAGGGTCTCACCCGCAAGAACAGCCTCTTCCTCTCAGCAGCAGCCCAAAACAACCACGAGGAGCTGTCATCTATTTACAGATGGTTCTCGGGAGGCGTCTCGTTTGTGATTGGCAACATCGCATTGGCTGGGCGCGCCATCCACGGAGCGCGTGCTCCAGAGATTTGGCAGGAGGAAACGGATAAAGCCACAATTGTGCGTTTGCTAAAACAGGCTGACCTTGGGGTTTCGGAGCTGCACATCGAGGATACTCCGCTTCCTGAATCGTTGAAGAAACAATTCGACCGGGTCCGATTGCTGTCGGGCACTTCGTTCCCGGAGACGCGCAGGGTAATCCGCCTTCTGCATCACGTCGGCAATCGAACGATTCCATTTGAAGCAGAGCAAGAGTCGAGCGGTACGCTCACCTATCTGAACCTGCTCGGACCCGTCGTGAACCTCTTGAAGAATGGCGGGATGCTCTTGGTCGACGAGCTAGATACGAGTTTGCATCCACTGATGGCGGTCCAGATCATACGGCTATTTAGCAACCCGCCGAGTAATCCGCGCTCGGCTCAGTTGATTTTCAACACACATGACACGAACTTATTGAGCAGCGGCGACCTCAGGCGCGATCAGATTTGGTTTACGGAAAAGGACTCGGCAGGCAGCAGCCATCTGTATCCGCTGACCGACTTCAAGCCACGACGTCAAGAGAACCTGGAGAACGGATACCTCCAGGGGCGCTACGGAGCCATTCCGTTCATTCATCCCGACTATCTGACCGGTAACGCAGGCGGCAATGGCGAGAAATCGTGACGATCTTCAACGCCGCAGGCCTCGTCGCCAGCCGAAGCCGCGCTTCCTGATTGTCTGCGAAGGCACGGTTACGGAGCCGCGTTACTTCAGAGATGTCCAGCACACCGAGCGCAGCCTCATCGATCTCCAGATCGAACCCGGCGGAACACCAAAGACCCTCGTCGAACGGGCTGTCGGCCTAAAGAGAGAGGCCAACGGCAAGGCGAGAAAGCTCAAGGACGATAACCAAAAGTACGAAGAAGTATGGTGCGTATTCGATATCGACGCGCATCCGCTAATTCCCGAAGCCAAGGATCAGGCTAAGGCCAACGGCATCGAGATGGCCATTTCGAATCCGTGCTTCGAATTGTGGGCGCTCTTGCATTTTCAGGATCAGAGCGCACATATCGAGCGCGGCAATGTGCAGCACCTGTGCCGGAGCCACATGCGCGGCTATGAAAAGGAAATCGATTATGCGACCCTGAGGCCCAGGTATTCCGATGCCCTTCGGCGTGCCGAGGATCTCGAACGATGGCACGACTCCCGCGGGACTTTGGGAGCAAATCCCTCGACCACCGTCCACAAGCTAGTCGAGCGAATCAGGTCCCAGCCCTCACCCCAGTAACTCCCCGCGCAAGACCGTCACCGCCTGCCCGCCCAAAAACACGCGCTCGCCGTTGCATCGCACCCGCACCACCCCGCCGCGCGCCGAAGCCTGATACGCCACGAACTCGGTCCGGCCCAGCCGCTTGCTCCAATAAGGCCCCAGACACACGTGCGCCGAACCGGTCACGGGGTCCTCGTCTATGCCCGAGCCGGGCGCGAAGAAGCGCGAGATGAAATCGAATTCGGGCGTATCGGAGACCGCCGTCACGATAACGCCGCGCACCGGCAGCTTCCGCAGGACGCCGTGGTCCGGCCGCGCCGCGCGCAGCGCCGCCGCGGATTCCACCTCGACCAGATAGTCGAACTGGTTGCGCCCCACGTAGACCGGCGTCAATCCCAGCGCCGCGGCCAGGTCCGCGGGCGGCTCGGCGGCTTGTTCGGCCTTCCCCGGAAAATCCATTTCGATCCAGTCGCCGTGCCGCTCGGCCAGCAGCAGCCCGCTGCGCGTGTGGAAGCGCGCCTGCGCGCCCGCGGCCAGATGGCCTTCTTCCCAAAGCACGTGCGCGGCCGCTAGCGTGGCGTGGCCGCACAGATCCACTTCAACGGCCGGCGTGAGCCAGCGCAGATTGTATCCGCCGTCTTGCGGAACCAGAAACGAGGTTTCCGAGAGGTTCATTTCGCGCGCTACGTCCCTCATCCAGCGCTCCTCCGGCGCCTTGGGAAGGATGCACACCGCCGCCGGATTTCCGGCGAACGGCTTGCTGGTGAAAGCGTCCACTTGCGTGATGGCGATACCCATATTCTTTCAGTGTAGCCGGTGGGCAAACCTCGCGGATGCTCAATCAGACTCTATAAACATAGGCATCTTCGAAGGACGATAGATCCCTGGGGTGTCCTGTAACGGGCCGTACACCGAACCGGTTTGGCAGGCCAACCGCTGATCTTACCCTGTCAAACTCCGGGCCAGAAGGACTGAAGAGCGAGATATCGCTCAAGGTGAGATTCGCGAGATCGAGCTCCCGGAGAGTGCCCTGTAAACGGGTGTATGCCGCTGTGGGGCCCACGCGCGCAACGACCGGCGTGACAATCGCCAGGACCCACCGCGAAGAGTCCGGGACACGATACCAGAGCGCGGCAAAAACCGGGAAGCGTTCCTTCTTGAGGCGCTCCAGCAATCTCTGGCCTTCCTCTATTGCGTGAGTCACCAATACTGTTGTATACATGACAGAATTCCTTGCCGATCTTCGACGGCGTTCAGCATCGCCGCTGCCTTACGCCGGGCTTCCCGCTGTGGAACCAATTCATACCGGCTCACCTCCGACCAGTCCTTCACTATGCCCCATTTGGCCTCAAGAGCAGAGTCATGACGAAACTGCTGCTTCAATGGCTTCATCAATCCCGCAATCTCGGCAAGCTCTTCAAGGTCATGAGTATAAACCTTGCGCGCGAGTGCCGCGTCCGGGAAATCGTACCGCTTCGTCTTCTTCGCGATGCACGCCTTCAGAGCGCACTCAATCGCATATCCAGCCAGATAATACGCCGCGTCAAAGCGCTTGGCGTTTAGAAGTGTCCGCGCGTCAGCTACGCGCGCTTCAGCCAGTGCCTGCAGAATCTTCTTGTTCACTTCCTATTTGCGACTATACCACCCGGAGATCACGTCATAATCGAAGCATGATCGATCCCGCATCCGTCGCCGCCCTGCTGCACCGCTTCGACCCAGGGGACGACGGTGAAGCCGCCAAAAGCAAAGAACTCGTCCTCGCCTTGCTGTCCTCCTCCGCCGAGCCATTCTCCCGCCGGCAATTCAATCCCGGCCACATCACTTGCACCGGCTTGGTGCTCAGCCCCGCCCGCGACCGCATCCTGCTGGTGCTGCACCGCCGCCTGCAACGCTGGCTGCTCCCCGGAGGACACGTCGAGCCGGACGACGCCCTCATCGGCGACGCGGGACGCCGTGAAGTCGTCGAGGAGACCGGCGCCATCCTGCGCGCAGATTCCGCTCCGCTGCTTGTAGGTGTGGACGTGCACGGCATTCCCCCGCGGCGCGACGAGCCCTTCCACCTGCATCACGACCTGATCTTCCTGTTCCATTCGGCATCGGACGCCTTCCACATTGCCGAGGAGGTGCGCGACGTGGCCTGGTGCTCGGTCGCCGAATTCGATCGCTATCAACTGCCCGGCAGCCTCCGCCGCGCTTATGCGCGAGCATTGGCCGTGGCGCGCGCGGAGATATGATTGGGCTGGTACCCCGTATGCACGTTCTCATAGCAGACAAATTCGAGCAGTCCGGCCAGGACGGATTGAAATCATCCGGTTGCGAGGTGACTTACCAGCCTGGCCTCAAAGACGACGCCCTAGCCGAAGCGGTTGCGCGCCTGCGCCCCGACGTCCTGGTGGTGCGGTCGGCAAAAGTTACCGAAGCGATTCTCGCGGCGGGCGCGTTGAAACTGGTCGTCCGCGCGGGCGCCGGTTACAACACCATCGATGTGGCGGCCGCATCGCGGCGCGGAATTTATGTTTCGAACTGTCCGGGCAAGAATTCCGTAGCCGTGGCCGAGTTGGCCTTGGCGCTGATCCTGGCGCTCGACCGGCGCATCGCCGACAACGTCGCGGCGCTGCGGCAAGGCCAATGGAACAAGGCCGAGTTTTCGAAGGCGCGCGGGTTGCTCGGCCGCACCTTGGGTCTGATCGGTGTGGGCCGCATCGGCCGCGAGATGATTCCGCGCGCCAAGGCTTTCGGCATGCCCGTGGCTGCCTGGAGCCGCAGCTTGACTCCCGAAGCAGCCAGGGATCTCGGCGTCGAGCACTGTGAATTGCCCGTCGAAGTGGCCCGCGCGGCGGATATCGTGAGCGTGCACGTGGCGGCCAATCCGCAGACGCGCGGCCTGATCGATGCGAATTTTTTCGACGCCATGCGCCCCGGCGCGTATTTCATCAATACGTCGCGCGCGGACGTAGTGGACCAGGTGGCGTTGAGTTGGGCGGTCCGCAGCAATGGCGTGCGCGCGGGACTGGACGTGTTCGCCAATGAGCCGGCCGGCGGCGCGGGCGATTTCGCCGACGACATCGTGAAACTGCCCGGCGTAATCGGAACGCATCACATCGGCGCATCCACGGACCAGGCGCAGGAGGCCATTGCCGCTGAAACCGTGCGCATCGTCAAAACGTTTCAGGAAACGGGGAAGGTTCCCAACGTGGTGAACATCGCGAAGGCCACGCCTGCCACGTGCGCGCTGGTGGTGCGGCACCTGGATCGCCCCGGGGTGCTCGCCAGCGTGCTGGACCTGATCAGCGCGGCCCGCATCAATGTTCAGGAGATGGACAATATTGTGTTCGACGGGGCGCAGGCGGCCGTCGCCCACATCAATCTGGAGACGCTGCCGGAGTCCGATCTGCTCGACCGTATTAAGGCGGCGAATCCGAATGTGCTGGAGCTTAGCTTAATCAAATTGTAGGGCGGACCCCCTGGTCCGCGCGGGTCCCCCTGGACCCGCCTTCGCGCTTACGGCACGTACACCTTCGACGGTCCCACGATCGTGACATGCGGTGGTTCGGCCTTGATCTTGACGCTCTGCAATCCCGCCTTGTTTTCCGGCTTCGCCACAAATGTGAGCAAATACTGCCCGCTCAGCCGCCGGCTGAGATCGTCCAGATAGGGAGCCAGCGAAACCGGATTCACCGTGCCCAGCCAATATAAATAGCCGCCCGTCTCGTCGCTGAGTTGCGCGATATCGTTCTGGCCCCAGAAAACCTGCCCGGAATTGCGCGCCCCACGGCCCGCGCCCGAATAATACATCGAATACACCACGACCCCCGCCCGTTGCGCCGCATGCACCGCTTCGCCCAAGTAAGGATCGTCCGGGCCGCCGCCGTAATCGGGATCGATGCCGCTCGAGATCATCAGCACTTCGCGCGGCGCCGCCGCGGCGGGCCATTTCTTAATCAGATCCGTCAGCGCCAGATACGGGCTCGCGGAGATGCCCGGCGTACCCGTGGGAAGCCGGATCGACTTGGCCGCCGCTTCGTGGTCCGAGGTCAGCGGCTGAGCCTTTTGGACCATGCCGTTGCGCATGTAGCCGATGCCGATTTCAGTGGCGGCCGGCAGGGCCAGCACGAATTTCTTGAGGTCGTCCAACTGTCTTCCGAGGTTGGTGGTGGAGCCGTCGTCGATCAACATCCAGAGTTGCAGGCCGCTTTGGCTGCGTATTGGCTCCAGCCCGGTGACCTGCATGCGCCGCCCGTTTTCGGAAACCAGGACATCGTCCACGGTCAGTTGCGGCGGTTGGGCGTCTTTTTGCCCCGTAACGGTAACGATGACGCTGACAGGCGTTCCGGCCTGCGGGATGTCGCGCGCAGACAAAATACCTGCCAGCAGAGACGCAGTAATAAACGCGCCAATGCGAGTCATAGGATTTATCCTTCCTGGCTATTGGACGCACGGGAGCCGGCTTGGGATACATTGCAGAAGGGGTGAGCGTCGGCCCACCCCTCCCGCCGCGGCCCGCAACACCGCAACGTCTCACCGCTTCAACGCAACATAGGCATGCGCCACGCCGCTGGCGTCGCTGTAGTATCCGCACAGATCCCCACGGTCGTTGTTGCCGTAGTCGGCCGAATTCGAAGTGCCCGGAACGTCCACGATAGTAAACTGCCCATCGGCGCTTCGTACATATCCGTGCGTGCCGGCGGCGTCGTACCACGCTCCAGCGATCTCGCCTTCGTTGTTGATCTGGCTTGCGCCGGTGCCGCGCGCCGCCCCCGGAACATCGAAGGTCGTATATGACTCGCCGTCCTTGAGAAAGCCGTGCGGCTCGCCGCCTGCATCGAAGACCCCTCCCGCCACCTGTCCCAGGTCGTTGATGCCATTTGGACAGACGCCGTTCGCCGCTCCGGGCACGGAGAAGAACGAGTACGCGGACGTAAGCGGGTTCCGGATCCAAGCGGCATTGCAGCCACCGCTGTACTCCGCTTCCAGGTCCCCCAGGTTGCTTCCCGCGGCCCCCACCGCAACGCCCAGATCGTTGATGCCCGTCCCGTAGTTGTACGGCGTGCCCGGGACATCCGGAAGAGTTGTCCAGGCGCCGGTCAATAAGGAATAGGTGGCGGCCCGACCCGTGGCGCCATCGCCAATGAGGCCCACGCCTACCCCCAGGTTGTTCGTGGCCGATGGCAACGAATCCAACGACCCCGGATGGTCCAGCGTCTCCACGTTGCCGTCGTGCCACAAAAACCCGTGCCCATTGCCGCTGGCATCGAAGTAGTCTCCGGTGACCAGCCGGCCGTCGTTGATATTGTAAGCGTACGCCCCAGTCGAGCCTGGAATCTCGATCTTGATGAAGTCGTACTGGGCGCTGGCCGGAGTAGCCGCCGCCGGCTTTGCCGGTGGGACGGCGCCGGGTATGCCGCGCCCCCGCAAGCCGGCTGAGGTCTGGCTCCAAGCCGCCGTGGCAAGGCATAACGCCAACACCGGCAGGAGGCTGCCGTAAAGGTAACTGAGTTTGCCGGCAGGGACGAGTCCTGCCAGCGTTAACGTGCGAGTGATTTTCGTTTGGATCATCTTACTCTCCTTGCGTACCAAAGACACTTTGACTAAGCCATGGCCCACGGAATCGGGGCTACGGCTTGAACGCGAACACTGTGCCGGCGTTGGAAGTTCCGCCGCCTTCAGTCGTTCCGTACAACACACCGTTCTTGCCGATGGCAAGACCAGCGACAGGAAAAGCCCCGTCGCCGCCACCCTTGAAGTCGTGGAGTACGGTTTCCGTCCAGGCTCCGCCCGGCGATGCCGGCGGAGTCAATGAAAACACCGTGCCCTGATTTGCAGCCCCGCCCAGCCTCGTGGTGCCGTAGATCTCCCCACCGTCGCCGATCGCGAGAAGTCGATGTATTCGCATAGAGTTCCTTGTTGGTTCGGAGTTGTTTTGGGCTGGTAGCCGATGGCTCACGGAGCGGTAGCTTAAGGCCTCAATACGAACACCGTGCCGGCACCCGAGGCCCCTCCGCCCGATGTCGTGCCATACAGCGCTCCGTTCCTACTTATGACCAACCCAGCTACAGGATCAGCCCCGTCGTCGCCGCCCGTGAATCTGTGCAGCACGGTTTCGGTCCACGCCCCGCCGGGAGAGGCCGGCGGCGCCAATCTGAACAGCGTGCCGGCGTTTGCAGGGCCGCCCTCTGTGGTGGTTCCGTAGAGCAAGCCGCCCTTGCCGATCACCACCGGCGCGGTGGGAGCGGCTCCGTCGCCGGCCAAGCCGGCGAAGCTGTGCAGCGTGGCGTAGGTCCAGGCCCCGCCCGGCGATGCTGGCGGCGCCAGCGAGAACACCGTGCCGTGAATCGATGCCCCGCCGGAGTTGGTGGTGCCGTAGAGCACGCCGCCGCTGCCGATCGCCACCGCGGAGGGATTGGCCCCGTCGCTGCCGCCCGCGAAGTCGCCGAGAACGGCTTCTGTCCAGGTTCCACCTGGAGACGCTGGCGGTGTCAGTGAAAACACTGAGCCGCAGCCGTCGAAGCACGCGCCCGTTCCGCCCAAATAAGTGGAGCCGTACAGAACCCCGCCCCTGCCGATCACAACAGCATTCGGCCCGGGCCCGTCTTCGGAGCCCGCCAGGTTATACAGAACGCTCTCAGTCCAAGGTCCGCCCGCCGTAGCCGGCGGCGTTAGCTGGAACACGGTGCCGCAACCTGAAGGGTGTGTCGACTTAGGCGAAACAAAGCAGGTGGCGCTGTTCCCGCCAATCGACGTAGTTCCGTAGAGCACCCCGCCGCCACCGATCGCCACGGGTGCGGTGGGCAGGGCGCCGTCGCTGGGGAAGCCCACGAAGCTGTGGAGAGCGGTATAGGTCCACGCGCCGCCTGGCGATGTTGGCGGCGCCATCGAGAACACATTGCCGTTGAAATTTAACGAACACTTGGTAGTGCCGTAGAGCACGCCGCCGGCGCCGAATCGCCACGCCGGGGAGTTGTGCACCCTCATTACATATCGTTTCCAAATTGGAGAGCACGGCTTCCGTCCAGGCGCCGCCCGCCGATCCTGGCGGCGTCAATGAGAACACTGTGCCGTAGTTGAATGTCCCGCCGCGGCTGGTGGTGCCGTAAAGGACTCCGCCCTTGCCGATCGCCACACTCGCTTGAGGATTGCTTCCGTCGGGCCGGCCCGTGAAGCTGTACAGAATTTCGAACGAGCTGGAATCTTGCGCAAGGCCGAAGGGTACCGACGTACCGAAAGCGGCCGCGATGGCGGCGAGTTGAAGTATTCGCATTGGGGTTCCTCGTTTGATCGAAGTTTCAGGGCCGGCTTGCCGCTCTGGCACGCGCATCTGGCCTCTCACTAGTGATAGGCGGAAAGTGGGGCGTAAAGCTTGAAGGAAATTTTTGGACTTTTTTTCGCTGCTTTTTGAATCGGGTATACTATAGCGGATGCTTGGCGCGGGCGCGGGTGAGGATGCCCGGATGAGTGAGTCCGGACTTGGGGAAATCACGGAGCTTCTCCTGGCGTGGAGCGGCGGGGAAACTTCCGCGCTCGACAAACTCGTCCCACTCGTTTATGCCGAACTGCGCCGTCTGGCCCATCGTTACATGCGGGGCGAGCCGCAGGGACATACGCTCGAAACGTCCGCGCTCGTCAACGAAGCTTACCTGCGCTTGGTCGACTCCAGCCGCGTCCATTGGCGGGACCGCGTGCATTTCCTGGCCGTGTCCGCGCAATTGATGCGGCGGGTGCTGGTCGATTTTGCCCGTGCGCGCCGGTCCCAACGCCGGGGAGGCGACGGTCAGCGCGTCACGCTGACCGCGGCGGCGAATCTGCCGGCTCAGAGCGTGTCCCGGAGCACCGACCTGGTGCAGCTCGATGAGCTGCTGACCACCCTCGCCGCCACCGAACCGCGCCGCGCGCAGGTGATCGAAATGCGCTATTTCGGCGGACTCAGCGTGCAGGAAACGGCCGAAGCTCTGGGCGTCTCCGACGACACCGTGATGCGCGACTGGAGGCTGGCCCGCGTCTGGCTGCTGCGCGCCATGAAGAGGGAACGGATGCATGCCGGCTGACGAACGCGACCGCAAGGCGGAGGAAATCTACAGCGCCGCTCTGCAACAGGACGCCGGCGGGCGAGCGGAGTTTCTGCGCCGCGCCTGTGGTGACGACACCGCCCTGCGCCGCGAAATCGAATCTCGGCTGGGTTACGAAGAGACCCTCGCAGGTTTTCTGGAAACTCCCGCGCTCGAAGAGGCTGCCCGCAGTGTCGCGAGCGGACGCGACCGACCGCTGGCGGGCAAAACGCTTGGGCCTTACGCAGTCCTGTCTCTCCTCGGAGCGGGCGGCATGGGCGAAGTCTACGCGGCCCGCGACACCCGCCTCGGACGCCTGGTCGCTCTGAAAACCCTGCATCCCGAAGTGGCCGCCGATTTGGAGCGCAAGCGGCGCTTGCTGCTGGAAGCCCAGGCCGCTTCGGCGCTGAACGATCCGCGCATCGTGGCGCTGCACGACGTGGGTAGCGCCGACGGAATCGACTTCCTGGTGATGGAGTACGTCGAAGGCCACACGCTGGACAAGCTGATTCCATCCGGCGGCATGGAGATCCAGCAGGCGCTCGCGTATGCGGTTGAAATCGCCGCCGGTCTGGCACGGGCGCACGAAGCCGGCATCGTCCATCGCGACCTGAAACCCGGCAACATCATGATCACCGGCAAAGACGCCGTTAAGGTGCTCGATTTCGGCTTGGCCAAGCTCACCGAGGCGCCGCAAGCCACCGCACCCGGAGGAAAGGGCAGCCTGGTATCCGTCGCCGGGCTGATCCTCGGCACCGCCGCCTACATGTCGCCGGAACAGGCGCAAGGGCTGCCGGTGGATGCGCGTTCCGACATCTTTTCCTTCGGCGTAGTGCTCTACGAGATGCTGACCGGGCGGCGTCCGTTCCAGGGCGGCGACCGGACGTCTACCTTGGCCGCGGTCGTGCGGCAGGAGCCGGAGCCGCTCACCGGGTTGAACCCGAGGATTCCCGGTGAGCTGGAACGCGTCGTCTTACGCTGCTTGCGGAAGGGCCCGAACGATCGTTTCCAGGACATTGCCGATGTAAGAGTAGCATTGGAAGCCCTGCGACCGGCCCACGCAGCCGCCCGGCGCCGCTCCCGGCTTGCGGCGGCCGCGGCCGCCGTTCTCGTACTTACGTTGGGTCTCGTGGTTTATCAATGGCTACGCAGATACCGCGAGGGAAAGTCGCCTCGCGAATTGCCCGAACGCCAGATCACGTCCAATCCGATAGAAGACTGGGTCTCGGGCGCGGCCATTTCTCCGGATGGTAAACAAATAGCTTATCGGGATCAGACAGGCTTCCTGATCCGCACGGTCGATTCCGGCGAGACTCGTCCCATTCCGCTGCCCCGCGCATTGGACAGCCGATCCGGAGGCGGACTGCAATGGTTCCCAAAAGGAGGCAGCCTGCTGGCCGACTTTGCCATTCCCGGGGGATTCGCCATTTGGGTCGTCCCGTTGCTCGGCGGCGCGCCGCCGCACATGATCTATAGTCTCGGCGAGGATGCGGCCGTCTCCCCGGACGAACGATCGATAGCCTTTGTAAACGGCAATTGGGATACCTGGGGAAAGGAGATTTGGGTAGGTGGGATCGACGGCAGCGCGCCACGAAAGCTGGTTACCGGAGAGATCAACAACCTTAACAATCCAACATGGTCCCCGGACGGCCGGTGGATCGCATATAAGAGGTGTGCGAGGACCAAGGCCGGTTCCATTAGCACGGCCATCGAGGTCCGGCCCGCTAGTGGCGGGCCGGCCAGAATTCTGGCATCCGAATCGAATTTTTCTTCTTCGAGCCCATACCCATGGTGGGGCGCCATGACCTGGTCGCCCGACTGGCGGCTGATATTCGACGTCATGAAAGACGGCCTTTGGGAACTTCGGGTGGACCCCGCTAAATGCGAAGCCCGCGGCAAACCTGAACGGCTGGCGCCGCGCGCCGGAGCCCCGGCGGTTTCCATGCTGAAGACGCGGGACGAGTGGTCGGGAACTCTGAATCTGTCCGCGGACGGAAAGCGCCTTGTGTTCGTCAGAATGCGAAAACAGTGGGCCGGCGAAGTCGGAGAACTCGGCGCGGGCAGCCGCAGCCTGAAACCGCCGCGCCGTTTGACGCTCGACGATCGAGACAGTTTACTATCTTGGTGGACACGGGACAGTAAGGCCGTGTTGTTTTACTCAAATCGAAATGGGAAAACGGAAATCTTTCGGCAGGGCCTGGACGACACCGTCACCGAGACAGTGGTCAGCGGGCCGGCCAAGGCCTGGTGCCCGCAGCCAAGTCCCGATGGAGCTTGGATTCTCTACATGGAACAGGATCGGACGCCAGCCTCGCCCGGCGCGCCTCCCCCACCGGTTCGGCTGATGCGCCGCCCCGCCGCTGGGGGGGCGCCGGAGCTGGTATTTCAGCGTCCCGATAGCGAGATGCAGCTCCGTTGCCCGCTAAAGCCCGGCTCTGATTGCGTCCTTCGGCTGACGGAAGGGAATGCGATGGCTTTTTATTCGCTTGATCCCGTTCGGGGCAAGGGTGAGCGCTTCGGGCAAATCGAATACAAGGGCGGCGGCTGGTGGATCTCCCCCGACGGCTCCGGCGTGGCGGTAGTGAACGGGCGGGACCGCATCGAAGTACTGACGCTATCGCGGCGGACCTGGCGCGAGATTCAGACCGATCCGCCGGGAGGGCAATTGACCTCGATCTGCTGGGCGGCGGATGGCAACGGCTTCTTCGTGGTTTCCCTTCTGCCGGACTCCAACAACCTGATGCATGTCACAATCGACGGCAAAGTGGAACCGCTATGGAGCAGGGGCACACAACATTTCTTCGACGATCCCATGCCATCCCCCGACGGCAAGTACCTGGCGTTTCGGGCTACGAGCACGGACAGCAATGTGTGGCTGATCGAGAACTTCTGACCCACCCCTCCCGCCACCTGCTAAAATCCAGCCAATGCCCTCGTCGCGGCGCGTCTTCCTGGGAGCGGTCACGGCGGCGTCCTACAACCGCCTGCTGGGCGCCAACGACCGCATCCAAGTCGGCTTCATCGGCTACGGTCTGATCGGCCGCCAGCACGTCCACGATTTCAAGAATCAGAAGGACGCGGATCTGGCCGCCATGTGCGAAGTCTGCCAGCCGCGCCTGGAAGAGGGGCTCGCGGCATGTGGGCCCGGCGCCAAACCCTACCAGGACTTCCGCAAGCTGCTCGACAACAAAGATATTCAAGCGGTAGTCGTCTGCACGCCCGACCACTGGCACGCGCTGCTAACCATCATGGCGTGCGCCGCCGGCAAAGACGTCTACGTCGAAAAGCCGATGACGCTTTTCGTAAAGGAAGGCCGCTGGATGACTACGGCCGCGCGGCGTTTCGGGCGCATTGTGCAAACGGGAACGCAGCAACGCTCCGGGCCGCATTACCAGAAGGCCCGCGAACTGGCGCAGGCGGGCTATTTCGGCAAGCTGCTGAGCGCGCAGATGGGCGCTTATCGCAACGTGATGCCGGGCTTCGGCAATCCGCCCGATGGGCCGCCGCCGCGCGATCTGGATTACGACATGTGGCTGGGCCCCGCGCCCAAGCGGCCTTACAATCCACATCGCGCGCTATACCATTTCCGCTGGTTCTGGGATTATTCGGGCGGCCAGATGACCAACCTGGGCGCGCACAATATCGACATCGTGCAATGGTATTTGGGGGTGAAGGGTCCCACGGCGGTCTCTTCCAGCGGGGGGCGCTTCGCCTTGCAGGATAACGGCGAAACTCCCGACACGCAAGACGCCATATTCGAATATCCGGGTTTTACGGCGACGCATGCCATTCGCGAGGCCAGCGCCGGACGCCGCGCCGGCTTCGGCTTGGAATTCTTCGGGACCAAGGGAAGCATGACGGTTTCGCGCGGCGGATATGAAGTGATTCCGGATATGAAGATCGACCCGGCCAACGCCATACCGGTTTTCGAAGGGGAGCCGGCGGGCGGTCCGCAGCGTTCGGCGACCAAACCGGAGCCGTGGGTCGAAGCGCGCAAAGATCCCGGATCGTCGCCGCAGCAGTTCGACCTGCACGCGCGCAATTTTCTGGATTGTGTGAAGAGCCGCGCACGGCCCATCTCGGACGTGGAAGATGGGCACCGCACGGCGGTCGCCTGCCACCTGGCGAACATGTCGCTGCGGCTGGGGCGTAAGATCCGTTGGGACGCCGAGAAAGAAGAAATCGTCGGCGACCGCGAGGCCTCCGCGATGCTGGAGCGCCCCTATCGCAAACCTTGGGACGAAGTGCTGCGCAGCTTCCATTTATGAATCGCAGAACGTTTCTGGCAACTGCCGCCGCCGGGGTATTGTCCGCCAACGCGGCCGAGCCGCGATCGAAGATGGGGATCGCGGTCACCTCGTACCTGAGTTTCGCCCGACCGAAGGATACGCTCGAGTTTCTGGAGCATGCCAACACGCTGGGCGCCGGCGGCATCCAGATGCCGTTGACCTCGCCGGAGCCGGATTACGTCCACAAGCTCCGTGCGCGTGCCGCGGAATTCGGCATGTATTACGAGGCGATCGCCAGCTTGCCGGGCAAGGACGGCGCGTCCGCATTCGAGCGCACCGTGGCCGCCGCCAAGGAAGCCGGCGCGCTCGCCGTTCGCGTCAACTGCCTGCCCGGCCGGCGCTACGAGAACTTCACCAATCTGGCGGATTGGCAGAAGGCGGTCGGCGAAGCGCACGACAAGATCGACGCCGCGCTGCGCATTGTGGAGAGACACCAGATACCGTTGGCCATCGAAAATCACAAGGACTGGACCGCGGATGAGATGGCGGCCCTCATGAAAAGCAAGGCGAGCCGCTGGCTGGGTGTGTGTCTGGATACCGGCAACAACATCGCGCTGCTGGACGATCCGATGGCCCTAGTGGAGGCGTTGGCGCCGTATGCTCTCTCCACGCATGTAAAGGATATGGCCGTCGCGCCCTACCCGGACGGCTTCTTGCTTTCGGAGATGCCGCTGGGCGAAGGCATGCTGGATATGCGCCGCATTGTGGATACCATCCGCCGCGCCCGGCCGGAGACACGCCTGACGCTCGAAATGATCACGCGCGACCCGCTGAAAGTACCCTGCCTGACGGATGCTTACTGGGCGACTTTTCCTCAGCGCAACGGACTATACCTGGCGCGCACGATGCGCTTGGTGCGCGAACGGCCGCTGCCCGTCTTAAGTGGGCTGTCGCGCGAAGAGCAATTGCACCTGGAAGAAGACAACGTGCGCCGCTGTCTTACCTACGCCCGCGACCGGCTGGGATTGTAGCGCATCAAGGCGCCGTGCGAAAACCCAATTGCACCTCCAGAAAGTGGGCGTCCGCGGTCAGCACATCGCGAATGCCCAGGTCTGTCATCACCACGAAACTGGTCAAATCCGTAAATGAGATGCGCGGCTTGTCCTTATAGCGGACGCGCAGGCGATATGCCCGCGCGAACCGCTCGGCTGTAATCGTTTCCACGCGCACCATCCCCGTATCTCGCGCGCGCAGAACCGCCGAGCAAAAGCGTTCCGCCTCCGCGAATGGGCTGCCACCGAACAGACGCGTGAAGGTCTCGTCCAGCACGTAATCCGTAGTCGCCAGTATCCCGGCCTCCGTGTGCCGGCGCCGCAGGGCAACAACCTCATCGTGCCGGGGGTCCCTCGCGTCCGCTAGCACGATCCAGCCCCATGTATCGACAAACAGGAGCGGACGTTCAATCGCCGTAGAGGGCTTCATCGATATCCTGGCTTAACCGGCCATGACGCACGGCGCCCTCGGCTTTGGCCAGCGGATCGGGCCGCGGCTTGCTCGACTGCCGAGCGCCCAGTTCCAACCGCAGGCGGATAATCTCGGCCATGCTGACGCGCGTGCGAAAAGCCTCCTGCCGCAGTGTTTCGTGCAGCGACTCCGGCAGAAAGACCGTGGTCCTCTTCATACACGCATCATGACATATATATGCTAGCTTTGCAACACGCTTTTTCCCCCATCCCCCCTTGCTACAATCGCTTGCATGTTCCGCAAGGTCCTGATCGCCAACCGCGGGGAAATCGCCGTGCGCGTCATACGCACCCTGCGCGAGATGCAAATCGCCTCGGTGGCCGTTTTCTCCGACGCCGACCGCGCCTCGCTGCATGTGCGCATGGCCGATGAAGCCGCCTGGGTGGGACCCTCTCCATCGGCCGAAAGCTACCTGCGCATCGACCGCATCCTGGACGCCGCCCGCCACCATGGCGCCGAAGCCATCCACCCCGGCTACGGATTCCTCAGCGAGAATGCGGATTTCGCCGCCGCCTGCGAAGAGGCGGCCATCGTTTTCATCGGACCGTCCGCCGAATCCATTCGCCGCATGGGTTCCAAAACCGCCGCGCGCCAGATGGCCATCGCCGCGGGCGCCCCCGTGGTCCCCGGCGCGCACGAGACGCTCGGCGGTCCCGCGGACGCCCGCGCATTCGCCCAACAATTCGGCTATCCGCTGCTGTTGAAAGCGGTCGCGGGAGGCGGCGGCAAAGGCATGCGCCGGGTGGATTCCGATGCCGAGATGGACGCCGCGTTTCGCGACGCCTCAAGCGAAGCCGAGCGCTCCTTCAAGAACCCCGACCTGTACGTCGAGAAGCTGATCCAGCGCCCGCGCCACATTGAAATCCAGTTGCTGGGCGACCGGCACGGCCACATGGTCCACTTCGGCGAGCGCGAATGCTCCATCCAGCGGCGGCATCAGAAGGTGATGGAAGAGTGCCCGTCGCCGCTGGTGGCCGCGCGTCCCGGCATGCGTGAGGCCATGGGCGAAGCCGCCATCCGCGTGGCGCGCAGTGCGGGATATTACAACGCCGGCACGGTCGAATTCCTGGTGGACGCCCGCGGCGATTTCTACTTCCTGGAGATGAACACCCGGCTGCAGGTGGAGCATCCCATCACCGAGTTGGTGACCGGCCATGACTTGGTGCGCCTTCAATTGGAAGTGGCCGCGGACGAAGACCTGCGCCTGCGGCAGGAAGACATCACTTGGCGCGGCTCCGCCATCGAGTGCCGCATCTACGCCGAAGATCCCTACAACAACTTCTTCCCATCGCCCGGCAAAATCACGCGCTTGACGCATCCCGAAGGTCCGGGAGTGCGCCTGGATGGCTGCGTCTACGAAGGCTGGACTGTGCCCATCGACTACGATCCGCTGCTCGCCAAACTGGCGGTGTGGAACGGCACGCGCGAAACCGCCATCGCCCGCATGCTGCGCGCCCTGCGCGAATACGACGTGGGCGGCATCCATGCGAACATTGCCTTCTTCCGCCAGATTCTGGAAGACGAAGAGTTCCGCGCAGGCCGGCTGCATACGGACTTCGTGGACGAATTCCTGGAGCGCCGGAAACCTCTCACGCCGCCGCCGGAACTGGAATCCATCGCCGCGTTGGTGGCCGACTTCCACGCGAAGCACACTGCCCCGCGCGCGGAAAGCGCACCGCCGCAGCGCAGCCAATGGCGCGATATCGGCCGCCACGAGGCGCTGCGATGAACCCAATCGAAGCCGTCGAGCCGGGCGTCTATTCGGTCCTGGTGGACGGCCGCAGCTACGAGGCCCGCGTCGAAGAGTCGGATAGCTGCGTGGTCGTCTTCATCGACGGCCACCGCTTCGAGGTGGAGATCCGCGACCCGCGCCGCTGGTCGCGCCAGTCCGGCAAGCCGGTAGTCGAGGGCCGTCTGAATGTCACGGCGCCCATGCCCGGCAAAATCGTGCGCCTGCTGGTGGTGGAGGGCGATACGGTGGAGTCCGGCCAGGGCCTGTTGGTGATGGAAGCCATGAAAATGCAGAACGAAATGAAAGCGCCGAAGGCCGGACGCGTTGTTTCAATTAGCGCGCGCGAAGGCGCCACGGTGGCGGCGGGCGATGTGCTGGCTGCGATCGAGTGAGCTAGTCGCCGGGCATTGGCGCCGGCTTCCGAGTCGTGGGCGGAATGCGCCGCACGGTCCTTCGCGCCAACCCAACAGCCGTCCGCAATAGCGCGCCCTGGCAAAAGTGGCATGGTATCCTAACGACATGGTGCGCCGGCAGATCGATTTCGACGAAGACACCGACCGCATTCTGACGGAGTTGGCCCGCGAATACCACGGCGATCTGGGGGAGGCCCTCGCCGAGTTAGTTCACGCGCACGCCGGCCTCGAGACATTCGTGGAGAGGTGTGAAGAAGCCCAACGGAACTCGTTGCTTGCTCAGGTGGAGCGAGCCGAGCGTGAGTTCGACGAGGGCCGCTTCACTACCTGGGAAGACGTAAAACGCCGCAACAAATTGTGACGGTCCTCTTCGCCGATGGCGTATCGGAGATCTTCGGCGAACTCCCGGCACGCGTCCAGCAGCGAGCCTCCCATTCGATCGAGCTGCTACGCTCACATCCGCGCATCTATCCGATTCGGCGCCGCGGCCTCATGCGCGGTTATCGATACTTCATCGCCGGCCGGTATTTGTTCTATTATTCAATGAGCGCCGCGCCCGTTGTGGGTTACAATTGGGCAGGGAAAACGGAACTACCTCAAAGGCTACTGGAGAATCGCCAATGAACACGGACGCAGCTAGGAATTTGGCCGGCCATTGGGCTGCGGCTTGGAACGCTCATGATTTGGACTCAATCATGTCGCACTATGAGGACGAAATTGAGTTGACTTCTCCAGTTGCCGCCCAACTGTTGGGTACGCCTGATGGCAAGGTAACAGGAAAGGCAAACCTGAGAGCCTACTTTCAGCGAGGGCTGGAAGCCTATCCGGACCTCCACTTTCATCTTGAAGACGTGCTCCGCGGTGTCAACAGCGTCGTGCTCTACTATACGAATCAAAAGGGGACACGTACCGCGGAGTTCATGGAGTTGTCAGCGACCGGGAAAGTAGCACGGGTTGTGGCTAACTACACTGCCTAGCCCTAGCATGCGCATCTGCACGGAAACTGAGCGCCCGAAACGCTGCTCACTTCTTGCGCATACAGACGCCCCACAGCCTGAAGGCCAGCTTCAAACTGACCGTGATGCCTTCCGGGTGCTGCCGTGGAATCCAGAGAACACATCCGCCAGCCCGCACCAGTTGTGGCGTAGGGTCGGTCAAAAAGTTATCACGGTCTAGAGATCTCTAGAGGCCGGGTCGGCGCGCCGTGATGTTGCATGAGGGCGAGCCATTCAAACTTCAAGATCCCCGCCGCTATGCGACAGGCTTGACACGGGTAATACTACCGGCTTCCGCCGCGCGATAATAGAGCATCATGCCCACCGAAACCGTTTGCCCCGATTGCGGCGGCAGCGGCTGGAAAATCATCGAGCGCGCCGAACTTTCCGGCGCCGAACGTTGCGCCTGCGTAGCCGGCGAACGCGCCCGCCGCCTGGAAGAAAACGCCGCCATCCCGCCCCTCTACCGCAACGCTTCGTTCGACAATTTCGTCCTGCCGCGCGACAACCCCATCGGCCATCGCGAACTGGCTAACGTGGTGCTCACCGTGAAGTCCTTTTCGCGCGAGTTTCCCACCGGCAAACACCTGGGACTCATGCTCGTCGGCGAACCCGGCACTGGCAAGACGCACCTGGCCGTGGCCGCGCTGCGCATCCTCATCGGACGCGGCTTCGAAGGCCTCTTCTTCGATTATCAGAACCTGCTCGACCGTATTCGCGCCGGTTACAACCAGGCTTCCGGATCCGCGGACCGCGAGGCCTACCGCTTCGCGCTCGATACTGAAGTTCTCCTGCTCGACGATCTGGGCGCGCACCGCGTCACCGACTGGGTCGAAGATACGGTCACCAGCATCATCACTTACCGCTGCAACAACCGCAAGCCGCTGATCGCCACCACCAACCTTCCGGACGCCGACGCCGGCAGCGCCATGATCGACCGAAACACCATGGGCAAGCCGGACTACAAGACTTCTTTGGCGGACCGTATCGGTTCCCGCGCCCGCTCGCGTCTATTTGAAATGTGCAAGGTTGTGCGCATGCCCCTCGTCGAGGATTACCGACTACGCAGGTCCTTTTAATGCGCCTGCGCTCGCTCCTGTCGCTGCTGGCCTTCGCGGCGGCCCTGCCCGCCGCCGAGCCGCCCCCGCCGCCCGAGTTCGTGCAGGCTGTCGAATTCCCCTATTACCTTTATCCGCGCACGCTTTGGGAACGCGAGCTGGTTTGGATCAAGAACCTCGGCATCCACACGGTGGAATTCTCCATCCCTTGGAACTGGCACCAGGTGGATGGCGGCACGTGCGATTTCACCGGCGCCACCAGCCCGCGCCGCGACCTGATGGGCTTCATACGGCTGCTGCGCCGCCTGGAAATGCGCGCCTGGATCCGTCCCCTGCCGCCCGTGAAGGGCTGGCTTAATAATGGCTATCCGTCCGGCATCCCGCAGACCCGCGCGGCCACCCGGCCATGGCTCACCGAACTGGAGAGCCTGCTGGCTCCGCAGACCGAAAAGCACGGCGGGCCGATCGCCTTTGTAGAGGGCGCCGGCGTGAATGCCGGGATCAATGCCCGCATGATGGATACGCCCGCGCCGCCCTTGCCGGTCACCGTGCTCTCCGCGCACGACCCGGCCGCCATGGCGCGCAGCCGCCAGGCTCTCGCCACAGGTGGCGCGCTGCTCTGGGAAGACGTCGAGGATGCCTTGTACCCCGCCGGATGGGAACGGCCCGGCGGTCCAATCTATCGCTCCGGCGCGGTCTCGCTGAACGGCGACGAGCGCCCCACCGTCGCGGCGCTTCGCCGTAATGCATCCCTGCTGCGGCATTGGGCGCCGCTGCTGCCCGGTATGAAACCGGAGCGCCTGCATCCGGTGCGGCTCTCGACGGGCAAGTTTCCGCCCGGAGTGACAGCCACGGAAATCGTTTCGCGCGAGCCAGGCGTGGCTTCCGCCGTCTCGATCTGGAACGAAAGCCGCCAAACGTTTCAGCGCACGGTGCGGGCGTGGGATCCGTTCGCCAAGCGGTCCATCGATATCGATAATGTCCATCTCGCGCCGCACCAGACCCTGTGGCTGCCCTTAAATGTCGCGCTGGGCGGCGCCGGGCTGTGCCGCGAATGTTCGGCATTCTCCAACGCCGAACATATCGTATACGCGACGGCGGAATTGCAGACCATCGAATTCGAAAATGGCACGCTGGCCATGGAGTTCGCCGCGCCCGCCGCGGGCGAGATCGTGCTGCAACTCGCGCGAAAGCCTAGCGGACCCTACCTGGCTGGCGGCCATCTGGCCGAATTCGACTTCGACGAGCACACCCTGCGCGCCCGCCTGACGATCCCGCAGGGCAAAGGACCCGCCGACCACATTCGCGTGGCGCTGGCCATCGAAGCGCCGGAACACTCCGCGTTTTTCGAGGAGGCCAAGCGCCTCGTCATCGGCCGCGCCAATATCGTCTCCACTTCATACTCTTCCGAGGACCTTGCCGACCGCTCGCGCCTGCGCCTGCCCGATGGCTTTACCGCCGCACCCACCCGGACGTCCCCCGTGGAAATCGATTACGCGCTAGACGTGCCGGCCGACGCGTTGCACGGCGACTGGGCCGATCTAGCCATCGAGGCGGATGGCGTGCCGCTCGGCCGCGCGCATCTGCAACTGTTCCGGCCCGCATCCATTCGTCTCGCAGACGCCATCCGCCTGCACTTCGGCGCCGCCGCCGATCTGGTTGTGGAGCCGGCCATCATCCCCATCGACACCACTGCCGGCCGCACGGTGGATGTCAACGTTCGTAACAACTCTCCCGAAATCGAAACTTACTCGATCGTTCCGGCCGGGGAGGGTTTTCAATTCCTGCCGCTCAAAACGGATTTGAGCTGCGGCGCCGTCATGGATCGCTCCGTCGAGTTTCGCGTCTTCCCCGATGGCGTGGCGCCCGGCCTGCACGACTGGGTACTGCGCTTCGCCGGAGGCACGAAGCTGGAGATGCCGGCCCGATTCCTGGCCATCCCGCGCGGACAGGCCGTGGCATGGTCCGCGGACCTGGATGGCGACGGCGCGCCCGAGTGGGTCTTGGAAAACCAGAAGGTGCGCGCGGTGTTTTCGGCCCAGGATGGCGGACGCTGGCTGGAATTCGTCTGGAAAGATTTCGCCCCACACGGTCTGAATGTGCTGCCGGAGAGTGGCGCCTTCGTGGGTGCGGGTCCGGTGGAAGTACACGCCGGCGATGGCGCGCTCGAGTTCACCGGCAAAGACTGGAAACGCATGGTGCGGCTGGCGGGCGCCGAAGCCAAGCTCACGGTGGAGCAAAGCACCGCGTTGCCCGCCGAAACTCTGGAAAGCGGCAGGCACAACGAGATCGCCTTCCAGGTGCAGCGCGCGTCCGCCACCCGCGCCGTCTACACGCTGTCCCAATAATTCGGAGGAGCGGAATTCAGGCTAAATTGCCTGTGCCACCCGGCTTGCGCTTATGCCAATCGGTGCGGCTCTGGAATTCCTTGCCGATGGCAAGCAGTGTATTCTCGGTCCACGGCGGCCCCGCAATTTGAAGGGCGACCGGCAGATCGCCTGCAAAGCCGCAAGGCATCGACAGCGCCGGGAGGCCGGCCAGATTGCCCGCCGGAATCAACCCCGTGAGGCCGGCATCCTTCGGCGTCGGACGATTCGGACCATGGTCCAGGGGCTCGTCGATTTTTGGGGCGGGACCCGGGCGGGCCGGCGCGAGCAGCACATCCACGTCGCCGAAGAGCTTCTGAATCGCCTCCTGCGCCAGCCGGCGGACGCGCATGGCTTTCAGATAAACGTGGGCGGGAATTTCCAGCCCGGCTTTCAATCCGGCGATCTGCTTTTGATCCGCCAACTGGTCCACTTGGCCGCTCGAAATCAACGGCTCGAATACGGATGCCGCATCCACGGAGATAATGGCGCCGACGATCGACCCATAAGGAAAATCGGGCAGCTTGGTTTCGACCATCGTAGCGCCCAGGCCGCGCATCGTTTCCAAAGCCTGCTGAAATGGGGCGCGCGCGGCTTCGTCCGGCCACTCAGTGAAATCGGCCGGCGCGAAGCCGATACGAAGATCGCTCATCTTGCGCGCGTATTGCGGAGTGTAATAGAAGCTCTTGCCGGCCGATCCCGGATCGCGGTGGTCTCCGCCGGCAATGGCCTCCAGCACCAAGCCGCAGTCCTCGGCGGAATGGCAGAATGGCCCCAGCTTATCGAGCGTCCAGGAGAGCGGCATGGCGCCGTAGCGGCTCACCAAGCCGTAGGTCGGGCGCAGCGCGGTCACTCCGCAAAATGCGGCCGGCGTGAGGATGGAACCGGACGTTTCCGAACCAATGGCGAACGGCGCAAGACCGGCGGCTACCGCGATAGCGGATCCGCTCGACGAGCCGCCCGACCAGCGCGTGCGATCCCAAGGGTTCAGCCCCGGCCCGGTCAGCGAGGCCGAGGCGTAACGGTAGCCGGGCCCGCCGGCCAGTTCCACCATGGCCAGCTTGCCCACCAGCGGCGCGCCCGCGCCCTCCAGCTTCTGAATCACGGTGGCGTCGTAATCGAAGATCTGCGCGGCGTAGGGGCGCGCGCCCCAGGTAGTAGGCTTTCCGGCCACGCTCAGCAGATCCTTGGCGCCATAGGGGACGCCTTGCAGCGGGCCGCGCAACCGTCCGCGCTTGATCTCGGCATCCACGGCTTTCGCCTGGCGGATAGCGTGTTCGGTGAGGGGCAGCGCCAGCGCGTTATAACGCGGGCCGATGGTTTCCAGACGCCTGCCGAATGCGCGCGCCAGATCCACCGCGGTGGTTTCCTTCTCGCGCACCATGCGATTCAATTCGGCGATACCGGCGAAGAAGATCTCGCTGCCCAGCTCTTTCATAACGCCTCAAGCGGTAAAGTGGAAGGCCGGCTCGACCGCGATGGGAACCTGCACTTTGGCGAGCGAATCGGCGCTGCGTTGATTCTGTTCGCGCGCGGCTTGCAGTTCGGCGTCCGGAGCCGCCGGTGTGGATGGCGGCGTCTGCGCCATCGCGGCGCCGGTCAAGAGGGTGCCCGCCAGTTGACGGCGGGTCATGCGGCCCGCTGTTGAATTTTGCTTTTTCATGACATGCAACTCAGGGCTTCCATAGCGGCCTTTTCCATCACGGAGCGCGGCGCCTGCTCGCCGGTCCAGGTTTCGAATTGGCGCACGGCCTGCTCGATGAACATCTGCATACCGCGGATCACGGTCTTGCCCTGGTCGCGGGCACGCCGCGTCAGTTCCGTTTCAAGCGGATTATAAACCATATCGAGCACCACGTCGGCGGGAATGCTGCCATTGAAAAAGCACTCCTTGACGTGCGGGTACATGCCTAGCGGCGTGGCGTGCACCAGCGCGTCGAAATGGCGCTCCGCAAGCTGTTCTGAGAGCAGCGGCTCCGCGCCGCAGATCTTGGCCAGCGACCGCACGCGGTCGGCATTGCGGCCCACCAGCGCGATGCGCGCGCCGGCATCGGAGAGGGCGCAAGCCGCGCTGCGCGCCGCGCCGCCATTGCCCACAATCAGCACGGACGCGTTATGCAGGCGAATTTTTTGCGACAACGGCACGGTCACGCCGGCCGCGTCGGTGTTGGCGCCGCGCCATTTGCCGGCCTTGCGCCAGACGGTGTTGACCGCGCCGATACGGCGGGCCAAGGGGTCCACGATATCGAGGTAGCGCAGGATTTTCTGCTTGTGCGGAATAGTGACGCTGAAGCCCGCCACCGGCAGCCGCTCGGCCAGCGCGAAGAAATCGCGCATCTGGGCGGGCGCCACCAGGAATGGCAGATAGACCGCCTCCATGCGCCGGTATTGGAAAGCGCGGTTGTGCACGGCCGGCGAGATCGAGTGGCGCACGGGATCGGCGACCACTCCGTAAATCTTGGTGGAGCGCGACAGCTTGTCCACGCGATAGACGTGCCGCAACTGCCGCGCGCAAACCTGTCCGGCGGCGGTGCCCTGCGTGGCCATGGGAGCCGCGTAAGTGTACATGCCGCCGAAAGCGGACGAGAGGACGCGGCTGGGAAATCCCAGTTCGCCCATGGCCAACACGATGAGCGGCGTGCGCGGATGGGCCTTGGCGAGCGTGAGTACGCGCCCGTAATCGGAGGGTTTGCGCGCCGTGGTGACGACCTTATATCCATCGGCCGGTATGCGCGTCATGCGGCTGAGCAGCGTATCGAGTTGCGGGGTGGCCTCGTAATTGTGATAGGAGACGATCAGGCGCGCGCGTCCGCGGAACAGGCTGAGTTTGGCGGCGGCGGCTTCGGCGCTTTCGATCTCGACGTCTACGGCGTGCGCGCCGGCGGTGACGGCGACGTCCAGCACGCGCATTTCCTCTTCGATGCTGCCATTGAATTTGCCGCGATTCTGGTGGCGGCGGCAGGTGGCCAGCACGATGCAGTCGGGATATTGTTCGAGGAAGGCGTGAATGGCTTGGGCGCCGAGCTCGGGGTGTTCGAGGTAATCGAGGCGGAACTCCAGAAAGGATTCGCCCGCCTCGGCTTCTCGCCGGGCGTGGTCCAGGAGTCGATCCAAATCGGGAAAGCCCAGCGCGATGCAGATGCGCGGGAGGGGCCTGGTCTGCGCCATTTGGGAGTCCCTAGCATAGCACGCCGTTTCGTGGGGCAGGTTGCCAACCTGCGGGCCGATTGCCAATCGGCCTTGGCGAGCCCGTGGCGTCCCGGAACTGGCGCGCGGTGGTCTATACTGATCGAGGTTGAACATGGCCGATGCACGCCAAAATGCTCACGAGTTGATCGACCGCCTGCCGGAGACGCAGCTATCGGCCTTGGTCGGGTTGCTGGAAACGATAGTAGATCCCGTGGGCGTTGCGTTGCGCAACGCGCCAGTGGATGACGAACCCGAGACGGAGGAAGAAAAGCAGGGCGTCGCGGAAGCCCGCGCCTGGCTTCGGCGCCGCGGCGGCCGAGGCATCCCGCATGCGGAAGCCATGCGTCGGCTAGGGCTGGAGTGAGAGAGATTGAGTGGACCGATGCGGCGCTGGAACATATGGCCGCGCTCGATAAAGGTGTGGCTCGCCGGGTCAAGCAGGCGGTCGAGCGGTTCGCCGATACCGGCGCGGGGTCAGGGGCTCTTGTGATCGAGGTGAAAATCGACGGGGAGAACTCGGCGGCCGAGGTCGGCGGAAAAGAGGTTGAAATACTCGACGGCGGGGAGGAATACATTCTGGCCCAGTGTGATCTGGCATACTTTCTGCGCCATTTGGGGGTTTCTAGCATAGCACGGGAGAGGGCCCGGGGACGGGCGGTTTTCAGACGCAGGCCCCCCGGCGCCGTGGTACTCGCAAACTCAAAGTGTTGGCGGAAGTTGCAGGATTATACATGACTACCCTGACTCAATCTACGCTGCCGCCTCCAGCGGTTCCGCGACTCCAAAGAGATAGACAAATCTCTCTTGTCCGTTGGTCTGTCTGGGGCTTGGATCCTGCAACGCCACTGCCCTTGTGCCAGGGCCATTCACGAAAATCAGCCCGCGCTTCTCAGCCTCTGCGTTGATCACCTCGGTTAATTCCTTGATTTTATGCTGCATGTTGCTTTTGTGCATGTTTTTTGTTCCTCTCTTCAAACCAGGGTAGCCATGCATATAATCCCACTTAAAGGGTAGCGCGGCGGGCGCGCGGAGCTAGCGTGCCAATTGCGTTGGGCCAGAGAAAGTGGTGTGTTTACAGGTACTTGCAGGGATTAGGAAAGTTAGCGAGGCGTGTGAACGGTGTGATTGCAACTCGTTGGAGTGGATACCGCAACGAGCATCCGGATCGAAACCCGGATGCTCGCCCGTCGGGACTTAGCTGAAGCTCTTCTTCAACGTCGCAACCGAGATGTGCGGCCATCCCAAATTCACGTATACTGGTGGCGCTTGATTGAGCAGATGGAATATGGGGAAGTCCAGCGCCACCATCTGCGCGTATTGCAATTGCATGAAAGAGTAACCGCTTTGTTTGTGCGTCACCTTTTCGATCCAGAACGTCGCATAGACGAGCGCCGTCTCGGCATTCTCTTGTTGTTCCTGAAAGCCGCCGACGATGGGGCTCTGGCCGCCCAGAAACTGAATATTTTCGATGCCGCCGCCAAATTGCGGCACCGCAACCTGCACCGTAGGACCCCCCGCGCCGGAATTGACGGTCGTGAGGAAGGTGATCGGTGTCCTGGTGGCGATGTTCAGGGCCGTCCCCTCGAAGGTATAGCCTTCGGCCACCAGTCGCTCGATCTCTTTTTGCAGCAGCAAAATCGGATCGTTGATAACGTCCTGCATGGAAACGCCGTCGATGTCCGCAGGCAGCGGCGGTTCCGGCGGGCTGGTGTCATACGGCGTCCGCGTATTGAGCGCAAAAGGCGGATTCGGAGGATTAGTCGAGCCTGGGGCGATAGGGCCGATCGGAACCGTCAGATCGTATTGCGGAAACGGTGGGGCCGGCACCTTCGGGGCGGTGAGTTTTTCCGACGATCCGGCGGCATTGAAGGCTACTGCCGGAGCTGGCGGGGCCGGCGGGCTCGGCGGGAAGGGCGGCACGGCGAAGGGCGTGCTGTTGAACGACGGGAAGAGCGAGAAACTGTATTGACTGCCGGGAACCGTGAGCACCGGGGGACCCGTGAAAGGCTCGGCAATGCCTTCGGCTAACAAGGAGTTGCCGTGCGGGATCGAGCCCATCCGAGCCACCAGTTGCCCTGGCGCGGGCGCGCTTTCGGGCGGAAACGTGGTCATGGGTTGCGTGACCCAGATGCCCGGCTCGATGTGCAGCGCCCCGTCGAACGCGGCATCGGAAATCTGCTGCAGATACGTTAAGCCGAACAGTTCGATGTCCTCCTGCCCGAAGCCACGATTCGGGATGGATGACCCGATCGGGTCGAACTTCAAGGTTTCGCGGGTCTGATTAAGTTGCAAGTAGAGGTCCGTCTTATCGTGGAAGTCGGGCCTGGCGATCAGGTTGAAGCCCTTGCCCTTCCATGTTCCGGCAAGACCCTGAAGAAGGCCCAATTGGTTTAGAACTGTTTGGTTGTCCGGTGTTATTCGAATATCGGATATCTTCTTACGCTTCTCGTCTGCCATAGGTTTGCTCCTTTTTTCTCCGGTTTTCAACCGGCACTGAATAGTGACCAAACCTGGTAAAACGTTTCACTGTCCGGGAGAAAATGTTTCCGTCCGCGAGCCGAGCCGGCGACCAGCCCCTCGCGCGCCCCAACGGAGTGCGGCGTCTTTTGCGTTCAGGTAACGAAGCAGCAAGTGGAAGAGCCTTCTCAGGTCTACCAGACGACGCTGCCGTTCGACGCGCCACTCATGGCGGTAGATACGGCGGAAATGTGTATCTGGTGGCGGGAATTCGGGTACGTCCATCTATTTCGTGCGGAATTTGGGAACAGAAGGCGCAAACGTCGTTTATCTCGAGCGTGGCCAGCTTCTTCCAGCACCCCTTTATTGGGTCTCCGCACGGGATGCCCTGCGGGAAGATCGGGCGCCGGGCCGTCGTCGGAGGTCTCACAGCAAACGGAAGCCTACCGCTGACAGTTGCTTCAATTCAGATACTTCTTCACGTCCGGAAACAGCAGCGCCTTGATCTCCGGCTTTTCCAGATCGCCCTTAGTAACTACCACAGCGCTCAGGTCGATCACCTTTGGCGGATTGGTCCCCTTCAACTTATCCACCAGCGTCTTCACCGCTTCATAGCCCATCTTGAAAGGGTCCTGCGCGACCAGCGCGTCGATGCAGCCGTCCTTCAGATCCTGCACCAGGTCGTCCGAGGCGTCGAACGCCACCAGCTTGACCTTCCCCGCCAGTCCTCGCGATTTCAGCGCCAGCGCGGCGCCCACGGAACTGGGCTCGGAGGAGGCGAACATGCCGTCCAGATCCGGCTGGGCCGCGAGGAAGTTTTCCGCCACGGCCATGCCCTTGGCGCGGTCCGACATGGAGAACTGGCGCGCCACGATATGCATATTGGGAAACTCCTTCTGTAAGACGTCTTCAAAGCCGGATTCCCGATCGAGCGTGGACTTACTTCCAGGAGCATTCATCAGCATGGCGACCTTGCCCTTGCCATTCAGCAGCGCCGCCAGTTTGCGCGCGGCCATTTGTCCGCCTTGGTAGTTGTTAGTCGCGATGTAAGTCATGTAGTTCGTGGAATCGACGCCGGAATCGAAGACAGTCACGGGAATGTGGGCCGCGGCCGCGCGATCGAGAGAGGCGTTCAGCGTGGTGCGGTCCTGCGCGGCGACCACCAGTCCATCCACCTGGCGCGCGATCATGGAATCGACGATCTGCACCTGGCGGGCGTAGTCGGTCTCGGACGACGGGCCGTTCCAATCGATGTCCACATTGAGGTCCTTGCCGGCGGCCGCGGCGCCCGCATGCACCGTGACCCAGAAGAGATGCGCGGTGGCTTTGGGGACGACGGCGATGGTCTTGCGCTGGGTGCCATGGCAGCCAATTAGGATAAGGGACACGAGTAGTGCCAAAGGGGCTGAGCGGGCGAGGGGGGGAGGGGGCGAGGGGGCGATTCGATGGGGGATCGTATGCCGGATGGCTGCTGAGGGGGCGAGTTCAGTGGATCGACCACTTGTCGGGTTCGGCGAGCATGCGCACGAGTTGCCCGAGAATTTTGTCGTAGGTGTCGTCCAATTGGTCGAAGTCATCTTGCTACAGGTAGCGGCACCGAAGCGCAAATTCGAGCCAGACTCGCGTTTCCTCGGCTTCCGCCTCCGCATCGCTTAGTTTACTAATAAAGTGAGCCTTGTAGCGGCGCTTGCGCCAAGCCTCGGCAATATTAGCGCAAACCGATCGGGAAGAGCGGCGCATTTGGTCGACCATCGAAAACCGCTCTTCGGGAGGGAACTGCTTGGTCAGCGAGAAAATCCGCATCGCCGCCGCAAACGCCGCCTTGTAGACGCGCAACTCCCGAAAACTTCCGATGACGGCCATCGCCCCCTCGCCCGCTCACCCCGTCGCCCGCTCAGTAGCTACCCCGCGCACCATCCCCCATCAATGACCACGTCCGTCCCCGTGATGAAGCCGGCCTCCGGGGAGCAGAGGTAGACGGCCAACTGGCCGACTTCCTCCACGCGGCCCCACCGGCCCAGCGGGATTTTGGCGACGAACTGCGCATTCAATTCCGGATTCTCGATCAGGGGCGTATTCATCTCCGTGGCGAAAGGGCCGGGACTGATGGCGTTCACCGTGATGCCATCCGGCGCGAGTTCCAGCGCCAGCGCCCGCGTCAGACCCAGGATGGCGCTCTTGCTGGCCGAATAGGCGGAGCGGCCCGGCATGGACACGTGCGCCATGATGGAGGCCAGGTTGATCACGCGCCCGTAACCGCTGCCTTTCATGTGCGGCACGAACGCGCGGCACATCAGGAAGGTGCTGGTGAGCGTGGTGTCCACCACGCGGCGCCACTCTTCCAGCGTGAATTCGGTGAGTTGCTTGCGGATGTTGATGCCCGCGTTGTTCACCAGAATTTGGACGCGCCCGAGGGTCTCGGCCGCCTCTTTTTCGAGGCGGAGCACCTGATCCTCGCTGGTCACATCGGCCGTAAATACCTGGGCACCGCTGCCGGTGCGCCAGACCTCTTCGGCGGTTTGGTCGAGCGCCTCGCGATCGCGCGCGACCAGTGCGATGGAGGCACCCTCCCCGGCCAACGCCAGCGCCATGGCTTTGCCCAGGCCACGGCTGGCGCCGGTGATCAGCGCGACTTTGCCGGCAAGTTTGCCGCTCACGGGGTGTGCCCGCCGGTCGTGTTGTGTGACGCGGCCAGGATCTCTTCCGCGACTTGCTGCGGCTGGTCGACGTTGCGCATGGTCAGGCGGCTGGTCTCGCCCGCGGTTTCGATGGAAAGGTTGCCTACGGCGAACATGCGCTGGACTACGGATTGGTCCACACGGGCGTCCTGCACCTTGGGCAATGAAATGTTCCGCGTGGACTTGCTCAGCGCGCCGACCTCATAGCGCAGCTTGTCGCCCGCGATGGTGGCTTTGGTGAAACGTTGGGCGATATGGCGGCGAATCGGCCAGACCAGCAGCAGGACGGGGATGACCAGGATCCAGGGCCGGTCCCTCCATTCGTTGTCCGGCGGAATCATGGTGAAGTATAGGACCACGCACGCTACGATCAACAGCAAGACCAGGGCATAGCCGAGCTTGATGAACTTCAGGGTGGGGCGGATCACCGTATCTTCCATTAGGTTGCCTCCTTTGATCGCAGGCAGCGCATGGCGCCGCCCTGCATGTTACTTGTCTTTCTTCAAGAGCTGCAAACCGGGCGGCAGCGTGAACATGCTGTCTTTAAAATCCTGATTGATTTTCACGGTTTCCGCATACATCTCGAAGATCTTTTCGCCGTTGCGCTCGCGCCGGATGGCGAACGGCCACATCACGCCGCCGCCCACGTCGCGATACTTATTGAAGATAGTCACATCCTCCACCTTCGAATTGTCGATGGGATCCCGCCGGTAGTAAAGCTGCCGCGCGGGGAGTTTGGTCAGTTGGTCGAAGTATACCGTGACCTTATCGTTGTTGTCGTCGATAATATCTACGATTTCCACGGGGCGGTTATCGAAGAAATCGGCGCCCCGCCCGTCGAATTCCAAGCCCGGCTCGCCCAGCCGCTGGCGCAGAATATAGAAGATGCTGTGCAGGGTGGCCGTCTTGAACTGCTGGATCACCGAGTCAGACAGCGGGCGGACTCCCCGGAACGTAATCTCATAGCCGGTTCCGTCCGTATACAGGATAATATCGTCTTGTTTCTTGAGGACGATTTCTTCCGGCTTCCGGCCGCGCGCGTCGCGCACACGCACACCCAGGAATCCGGGCACGGGTGGGTCGGGCCGCGGCAAATAATTCGTATACAAGGCGTCCACGGCCATGCCCGACACTTTGTCGTTATAAGAGCTGTAGATCCGCCCGGTTTCCACGCGGTTTTGGATGTTGAGGTAAGCCTGGCCGCCCAAAGCCGCCAAAGCTTCGTCCACCACCCGCTTGCCCCTCTGCACGCTGGTTTCCGCCTGCGCGCCGCAATTCGCGATGCCGGCCAGCAGCAGCGCCGTCCAAAATGTTCTCATGATGTCTCGCTCACGGCTTCTTCGCGGCTTCTTCCTTCTTGCTCAAATCTTCCGCCTTCAATCCGCTGTTCAGCTTGACGGATTCGACAACCACATCCGCGTACTTATGCCCGTTCTGTAAGATGGTCAGGCGCTTGGGAAGTTTGATGCCGTCCACTTCCTCGAAGGCGTCGTAGGTTTCGTCGATGGTGGATGCGGCGCCCTTCATGCCCGGCGAGCTGTACTCCACTTTGGCGGGCATTCCGGTGTTTTCGTCGATAAAGAGCCGCGCGGTACTGCCCTGCCCGTCCGCAATCTCCAGCGTGCCGTCAGCGATCCAATTCACCGTCCGGCCCGGCAGGCGATCGCTGAGCATCATGAGAACGAAGAGCCGCAGCAGCTTATCCTGTACGGGCTTCAACTGCGCGGGCGGCAGCGGCGCCTGACCTTGCGGACTCGACATCCACCCGGTCTTGCCATCCCCATAAATCGAGACGGTCCCAAAAGGCAACGTGGTGTCTTCACGGAAATACGAGGGGGCCAGCCATCGATCCACGCGCCGCATGGTGGCGCCTCCCATGGATTTGTCCACGTGAAATTCCGCTACTTCCAACATATCTTTGACGGCAGCCAGCTTGTCCGCGCCGCCCACCGCCTGCTGCACGCGCTCCAGAAGTTGCTTGCCCTTCGCGGGGTCTCCGGCTGCTGCTTTGGGCGCGGCGTCCGCTTTGGATTCTGGCGGCTTCGCTTCGGGGATGGTCAAATCGATGGACGAAATAGGCAGCCCCAGCGTTGCCAAAGACTTCTCAAACTCATCCGTCTTACCCACCGCCACGATAGTGACATCGGCCGGGTGCACATGTTCGCGCGCCACGCGCAGCACATCCGCGCGGGTGACCGCCTCCAGGCCCTTCTGATAGCGGTCGATGAAGTCTTGGGGATAGCCGTAATACTCGTAATTGAGCAGACGGCTCAGCGTTTTGGTCTTGGTGTCGAAAGCGAAGACCAGTCCGTTCAGCGCCGATTGCCGCGCGGTCTCCAATTCATCCGCTGTGACTTCGCTCGTACGGATACGGTCGATCTGTTCCTGGATGGCTTTCAAGGTGTCGGCGGTGGAGGCGGACTTGGTGCTGCCGCCAACCTCAAACGTGCCCGGATGATCGTAGTTCGCGCTCCATTCCGCCGAAATTTCGTAGGCCAGCCCGAGTTGTGTGCGCACGCGCTGCACCAGGCGGCTCTGGAAGCCGCCGCCCAGAATGTCACCCATCACTTCGAGCGCCGGAAGATCCGGATCGTTCCGCTGGCCGCCCAGATGGCCCTCGATGAAGAAGGTCTGGGTGACATCGTCTTTCTTAGCCAGATAGATGCCGGGGTGAGCTTGCGGGCGGACCGGCGGGAACGGCGGCACTTTGGGCTGCTCGTAGTTCCAACCGCCGAAGAGCTTGGCCAGTTTCGCTTGCATTTCGGCGGTGGAGAAGTCGCCCCACACGGCCATCAGCATGTTAGCGGGGAAGAAGTAGCGCTTGTAAAACGCGGCCACGTCGGCGCGCTTGATATTGTCGAGCGTGGCATATTCCATCTGCCAGCCATAGGGCGTATCCTTGCCATAGACGATGTCGGCGAATTCCCGTTCCGCCACGCCGTGCGCATCGTCGTTGCGGCGGGCGATGCCGCTGCGCAATTCCGACAGAGCCAGATCGATTTTCTCCTGCCGGAATTCGGGCTCGGTCAGCACGTCCTTGAAGATGCCCAGCACCTCGTCGGTATTCTCTTTCAGAGCTGAAAACGCGACCGAGCCGCTGGTTTCGCCGATGTCGCTTTCGACGGAGGCGGCGATGTTTTCGAGCTGTTCATCGAGTTGATCGCCGGTCTTGTTTTGCGTGCCGCCAGACCGCATCACGGAGCCCGTAATGCCCGCCAGGCCGATCTTGTCCGCGGGTTCGAAGAGGTTACCCGTGCGGACACGCACCGTTCCGCCGACAATCGGCAGCTCATGGTCTTCGAGTAAGTAGAGCTTCATTCCGTTCGGCAGCGTATAAGTGGTTACGTTGGGGATGGGGATCTTTTTCAGCGGAGGGAACTTCAGATCTCTGTAGGCGGCCGGGGTGTTGGGGATCGGCGCCGGACCCACGGTGGTCTGGCCGAAAGCCGGCGCCGAGAGAGCCGTCAGGAGGACCACTTTCTTGCAGCAGTGGATCATTGCGCGCCTCCGGCCGCAGGCTTCGGCGCGATCAAGTAGGCCACCGTGCGTTTCTCGGGAACGAAGCATTCCTGCGCCACGCGCTGGACGTCGTCGGCGGTGATCCGGTCCAACTCATCGAGCGATGTAAACAGCTTCCGCCAATCGCCATAGATCGCATAGTAAGCGGTCAATAAGCCGGCCAATCCCGAATTGCTGTCCAACCGCCGGATCAGACTGGCCCGAGTCTTAGTCTTCACCCGCGCCAGAGTCGCGCCGTCCACTTTTTGCGACTTAAATTTCTCCAACACGTCATAGAATGCCTTTTCATTTTCGGCGGTAGTGTGTCCCGCGGCGGGCGCCAGGAAAAACAGGAACAGATTGGGGTACTTGCCGCCGGGGAAGGTGTCGTCGGCTTCCGCCTCCAGCGCGATCTGTTTGTCGCGCACCAGTTCTTTATAGAGCAAGCCGGTACGGCCGCTGGAAAGCACACCGCTGATCACATCGAACACAGGGTCTTCCTTGCTGAGCTGATCCGGCCGCTTGTAGCCGACCACCAGCAGCGGCTGGCTGGGCGACTCCACTTCGGCCTGCTTGGGACCTTCCTGGGCGGGCTCCACAGTGTGCAGCAGCGGCGGCAAGGGGCGCGCCTGCATCGGGCCGAAGTATTTCTCCGCCAAGCGGCGCGCCTCGGCGGGTTTCACGTCGCCCACAATGCCCAGTGTGATATTGCCCGGCACGTAATACTCGTGAAAGAAACGCCAGGCGTCGGCCCGCCGGAGGTGCGCAACGTCGCTCGGCCAGCCGGTGCCCATAATGCGGTATGGGAACGCCGAGAAGGCCGTCGCCAGGAATGTCTGCAGCAGCTTGCCCTGCGGCTCGGATTCTACGCGCATGCGGTATTCTTCCATCACCACATCGCGCTCCTTGTAAAATTCGCGGAACACCGGCTGGATGAAGCGCTGCGACTCGAGCAGGAACCATAACTCCAGGCGGTTCGACGGCAGGCTGTAGAAGTACTCCGTCGCGTCCCACCCGGTTTGGGCATTCATGCCTTCGCCGCCATTTTGCTCGATGATGCGCGGGTAGAGATTCGGCTCCACGAACGAGTTGGCTTTTTCCTCGGCGGCCTTCAGTTCCGCTTGCAAGGCCGCGACCTTCTGAGGGTCGGCTTTGACGCCCTTGTCGCGCTCGGCGTCGAGGCGGTCGTAGACCGCCTCCACCCGGTCGATGGCCTTCTTTTCCTCGGGCCAGTTCTTGCTGCCGATGCTTTCGGTGCCCTTGAACGCCATGTGCTCGAACATATGCGCGATGCCGGTGGCGCCCGAGGGATCGTCAACCGACCCGGCATTCACATAGGTGTGAAACGACACAACCGGCGCCTCATGCCGTTCCACGACGATGAAGTGCAGGCCATTGGCGAGCGTAAACTCCGTGACTTTTTTCTCAAACTCTTGCAGGTTCTGGGCCGCGACCAGCAGCGGCAGCAGAAAGACAACCAAGCGATGGGGCCTCATGTTCTATCTTCGAAGTTAGCAGATTCGCGGGGCGGGACTCCAGTCCCGGCGCGAAATGGCTCTCGAAGAGGGCGGTCTCCCGGCCGGTGCGGTTCTTACTTCAGCAATTCGTCTACGCTGGCCGCGTCCAGCACCCGCTCGCTGAGATCTTCAAGCTCGGCCGCCGGCATGGCCGCCAGTTTCTCGCGAGCCCAACTCGGGAGAGTGCCGAAGCGCTTCTCGATTTGCCGTTGCAGGACCGCGAGTTCGCCCATGTGCAGGCCCTGCTGGAGGGCCTTCTGTTCCGCCTTTATCAATGATGGGCCCCAAAACCTCGTGGTCCCGAATATCCAGATCGATCGGCATGTTTCCCGTCTCCTGTTCCACCGCTCCCGCCAAGTGCCGCAAGCCGGCCAGGATCATCAACTGGGCCAGGGCGGTTTCCCTTGGCGTTATCGCCAGACCGGCGATCCGCTCCACAATCTTGTGGACCGCCTATCTATCGTCCCGCAATTGCGCCAGAATCGCAATCACATTATCGCCGACACTCGAGCTTCCCAGTAGCCGTTCGCCATTCAGTGCCCGGATGTCGATCAGGCGATATTGGAAGAATAACCCCGGACCGCACAGCTCGCTCTCCATGTGCAAGGGCGCTTCGCCCACATACAGCACGATCTGCCGCGGGAACTGTCCGAACATCCGCTGCACCCCGAGACAATACTCAATCGTCCGGAACGGCATCGCCGCGTCATTGGCTGCTTTGCAGCTCGATGTGGATGAGTTCGCCCTCGGCACTCCGGCCCAGTAGATCCAGCCGCAGGCTCTGCACTTTCTGAATCTTAGGCAGTTCCACGTCCAACCACTCCGCGATCACCGTGCCGGTCAGCTCACGCACGGTGAGCGTCGCCGAGCCTTTTAAGAGCAATTTTCAACACTACGTCGTATTCCTGCATGGTGAGGTGCTTATCGATAAGGTGCAACGTGCGGGGCCTTTTTCTCATCCGCTGAAGGTCCCTCCCTTCAGCGTGCTATGCTGGCTTGCGGATGTTTAGTCGCCAGCACCGCAAAACCCGGGTTCTATTCGGGCTGTCCGACATCCTGCTCACCGCCCTGGCATTCGAGGCCGCTTACCAGACGCGCAGCCTCCTGCTCCTGGAGCGCAGCTTCTACTTAATCGCTCCCGTCAAGACGTTGGTACTGGGCTTTGCTATGGCTGCATGGCTGCTCAGCGGCCTGTGGTTGGGCGTCTATGAGCGGCTGGACGCCGGCGACCCGCGCGTGATCCTGCGCGACTCGTTCCGGCAGTGCGCTTACGGCGCGGTGGCGTTGGTGCTGTTCGAATTCGCTATGCGCCTGGACCTGAGCCGCCCCTTTCTGGCGCTGTTTATCGTCTATGCGTGGGTATTCCTGTTTCTATTCCGCCTGTTTTCGGGCCGCTTGGCCGGGGCGATCCGGCGCGAATTCGGCGGCCCGCATTACGTGATGGTGGCCGGCACGGGCGAGCGCGCCCGCAAGCTGGGCGAGGCGCTGGAACGCTCCGCACACTACGGCGTCCGGCTCACCGGTTTTCTGGCGCCGGAGCCGGAGAACGCGCCCGCCGAAATCCAACTGGCATCCGCATACAAGGTGCACGCCATCGATACACTGCCCCAACTGCTGCGCGACGGCGTCATCGATGAGATTATCTTCTCGGTGGCGAGCGAAACGCTCGCGCAACTGGAAGACGTCTTCCTGCTCTGCGACGAAGAGGGCGTGCGCACCCGTGTGGCCGTGGACTTCTTCCCGCACGTGAATAGCGAAGTCTACCTGGAGCGCCTGGGATTCACGCCGCTGCTGACGTTCTCTGCCGCCCCGCATGACGAGATCCGGTTGCTGGTGAAACGCGCTACCGACGTGGCCCTAGCGGCGGCCGGCCTAGTGGTGCTGCTGCCCTTCATGATCGCGGTGGTGGTGCTGGTGCGGCTGACTTCCCCAGGACCGGCCATTTTCAAACAAGTCCGCTGCGGATTGAACGGCCGCCGGTTCCTGTTCTTCAAGTTCCGGTCCATGTGCGCGGACGCCGAACAGATGAAGGCCGGCGTGATGCACTTGAGCACGCGCAAAACGGCCATGAAGATTCCGGAAGATCCCCGGCTGACACGGGTGGGCCGCTACCTGCGGAAATTTTCGATCGACGAGTGGCCGCAGCTTTGGAACGTGCTGAAAGGGGATATGTCGCTGGTGGGGCCGCGGCCCGCCGTTCCCGACGAGGTGGAACAGTATCAAACCTGGCAGCGCCGCCGGCTGCGCATGCGCCCCGGGCTGACTTGTCTGTGGGCGGTAAGCGGCCGCGACAATCTGGACTTCGAGACCTGGATGCGCATGGATATGCAGTACATCGATAACTGGTCGCTGGCGCTCGATTGGAAGATCATCCTGCGCACTATTCCGCGCGTGCTCACCGGCCACGGGGCGAATTAAGAAGGCAGAACATGCACCTATTACCTACCCAAGACGAAGTAGTCCGCGTTCTGCGCGATACCGGCGCTCTGCGCGACGGCCATTTTGAATACACCAACGGCCTGCACTCCAACGAATACCTGCAGGTTCCCCTGGCCATGCGGTACTATCAGCACGCGCGCATGCTGAGCGTGGGGTTGAGCCGCCTCTTGCGCGAGAACGCGGAGATCCGCGCCATGATCCCGGAGCTTTCGATTGTCACGCCGGCCAACGCCGGATTGCCGGTGGCGTACGGCGTCTGCGAGGCGTTGCGCGCACGCCAGGTCTACTGGGCGGAACGCGAAGACACGGGACAGCCGATGCGCTTCCGCCAGTTCCTGGAGCAGCACCCCGGCGAACAGGTGGTGCTGGTGGACGATATCCTGCGGTCCGGCCGCAAGCTGCGCGAGATGCAGGAACTGCTCGAATCGCGCGGCGCGCGAGTGGTGGCGCTGGCGGTCATCATCTATCAGCCCACTCCGCGCACCCGCGATTTCGGCAAGCTGCCGCTCTACTATCTGGCCCGGCTCAACGCCAGCTACTACGCCGACGCCGCGCATTGCGATCTCTGCAAAGAGGGCACGCCGGTGCAAAAGGTTTGGGTATAAGGCCAAAATACCTGGAGGTCTGCCCCACGCGCTATGCTGATTCGGTCGAGTCCCGATGCCTGAACGCCTCCGCCGCGCCGACCTCCGTTTCCTGGCCGTCTGCTTCCTTTTGCTAACGGCCAACGTCTGGTTCTCCGCACGCTACTTCCACCGCGCATTCCCGGAAGCCTCCATCGATTTCCGCGTCACGCGCGAACAAGCCCGCGCGCAAGCCGAAGCCTTCCTCGCCTCCCAGGGCGTCCAGGTCAACGGCTATCGCCAGGCTTCCCGCTTTAGCTACGATGACGATGCCAAGACCTTCCTGGAGCGCGAGCTGGGCCTGGATCGGGCCAATCGCATCATGGGCAGGCGGGTGCGCTTGTGGCGTTGGTCGTGGCGCTGGTTCCGCCCGTTGCAAAAGGAAGAGTTCCGCGTGGATGTGACACCCGCGGGCGAACTGGCGGGGTTCCGGCACGAGATCCCAGAAGCGGCCGCGCGTCCCAGCCTGCCCGCCGACCAGGCGCGCGCAGTCGCCGAACGTTTCCTGCGCGACACCATCCACCAGGACCCCGCCACGCTCGATTTCGTGGAAGGGTCCAGCATTGCGCGTCCCGCGCGCACGGACCATACTTTCACATGGAAAGAGCGCGATTTCGATATCCACGACGCCACCTACCGATTCGAAGTGACCGTGCTTGGCAGCGAGGCCGGCGCGTACCACGAATATCTGAAAGTGCCCGAAACGTGGCAGCGCGCGTACGAACAAATGCGCTCGCGCAACCTCACTGCCGGAACCATCGATTCGGGCTTCATGATGCTGTTGGCTGTGGGACTGCTGGTCACCATCGTGATGCGCGTGCGCGGCCACGATGTCCGCTGGAGGCTGGCTGCGGCGGTGGGCGGCATCGGCGCGGTGCTTTATTTGCTGGCGAACTGGAACGCACAGCCGCTGGCCGATTTCAACTATCCCACCACGGATTCCTACGCCAGCTTCATCGCGCAGGAGCTGCTGCGCAACCTGGCCGGCGCGTTGGGCGCGGGCGGCCTGCTGTTCATCCTCACCGCCGGCGCGGAGCCGCTGTATCGCGAACGCTATCGTGCGCGCCTGCCACTCGGCATGCTTTTCAGCCCGCGCGGGCTTGCCAGCAAGCATTTTTTCCTCGGCACGATTTTGGGCATCACCCTGGCCGGCATCTTCGTCGCCTATCAGACGGCGTTCTACATGGTGGCTTACCGCTTCGGCGCGTGGTCGCCCGCCGACGTGCCTTACGACGATCTTCTGAACACTCGCCTGCCGTGGCTTTACGTGCTGTTCGTCGGATTTTTCCCGGCCGTCTCGGAAGAGTTCATGTTCCGCATGTTCGCCATCCCGTTTTTGTCGAAACTGCTGCGCTATGTCCCGATTGCGGTGGTGCTGGCGGCCTTCATCTGGGGATTCGGACACGCCACCTACCCGCAGCAGCCCTACTGGATTCGCGGCGTGGAAGTGGGCATCGGCGGCGTGGCGCTAGGCCTGATCATGCTGCGCTGGGGCATCCTGCCGACGCTGGTGTGGCATTACTCGGTGGACGCTATGTACACGGCGCTGTTGTTGTTGCGCTCGCATCACCCGTACTTTGTGTTCTCGGGCGCGGCCAGCGCGGGAATTATGGTGTTGCCGGTCGTGGTCGCGGGTATCGCGTATCTGCGGCGCGGCGGCTTCGTACCGGAGGAGGCGCGCGCCCCCGATGCGCCCGTCGAGATCCCAGCGCCGCTTCCCGAGCCGCTGGCCGCGCAGGGCGAGGACCTGCTTCATACGCCGTGGTCGCCCCGGCGCCGTCTAGCCGCGTGGCTGGTGCTGGCTGCGTGCGTGGCCGTCATCGCGGTCGTGCGCGTCGATGAGTTCGGCGGCGAACCGCGCTTTGCCATCGGCGCCGCGCGCGCCCGCACGGCCGCAGAAAATTTCGCGCGTACACAAGGCTTCGATCCGCGGGGCTACCGCGCAGTGGCGATCCCGGTCACCAATTGGGACGATGCCGACACTCGCCTGACGGCCAAATATTTCGTCCAGCGCCGCGGTACCGCCTACGTGGCCGGCGCGTTTCAAAAGCGAGTTCCGTTGCACGGCTGGACGGTGCGCTTCTTCAAACCGCTGCAACGCGAAGAAGTGCGCGTGACGGTGAACCCGGAGGACGGCCGCGTCTTCGAGTTCGAACACACACTGCCCGAAGACCAGCCCGGCGCGGATCTATCCCCCGATGCGGCCCGCGATCTGGTGTTGCACGCCACGAGCATCCCATCCGTGGCGGGGTTCGAACTCATGGAATCCACCTCGGAAAAGAAGAAGGCGCGCCGCGATTACACGCTCGTGTGGGAAGCCGCGCCGGGCGATCCGCGCAATTTGGAGGAAGCCCACTTCCGTGTGCGCGTGACCGTGGCCGGCGACCGCGTCGCGTCGTTCGGCTCCTATTGGAAGGTGCCCGAAACTTTCGCGCGCGCCCGCGAACAGCGCAATGCGCTCTCCTACGTGCTGCTGGTGCTGCGTATCGCGGTGAGCGCCGGCTTGTTGGTGTTGGGCATCTGGCTGTTGATCGAACATACGCGCCGCGGCACGCTGCGCTGGAGGCAGGCGCTATGGGCCGCGCTGCCGTTGGGCGTCATCACGCTGGTTGGCATGGCCATGACATTTCCATTGCTCTTCAGCCAATATCCGACCACCTTCTCGCTGGGATCGTTCGAAGCGACGCTGGGCGTGGGGCTGTTCATCGGGGCGCTGGCGCTGTTCATCGCCATCGCCTGCGGCATCGCGATCATCCTGGCGCTGCAGCCCGATGCCTTGGCCGTATTGCGCGCCGCGAACCGCCGGTTGCTCGGCGTGGATGCGCTTTTCGCCGCGGGTCTGGCCGTTGTGTTGGTCGCCGCCCTGGGGCGATTACATTGGGTGGCCATCGACCATTTCCATGCGCAAGCGCTGCTCTCGGCGGATGCGCGGACCGCCTTTGCCACCGTCTCCCCGGCTGTCTCCGGCGTCGCCTCCGCCTGCCAGGAGTCGTTGTTCTGGCTGGCGCTGTTGGCTGTGATCGCATACGCGGTTCGATATTTGCGGCGCTGGCCCGGTGCGGCAGTCCTGGTGGGATTCGTAGCGGCCGCCGGGTTGGTGCCTGGGACGGTTCATACGGCGGGCGAGTTTCTGCTGTATTACGCGATCCGGCTGATGTATATCGCCGCCGCGGTGGTGTTCGTTAAGTATGTCGCGCGCCGGAATTATCTCGCGTATCTGCTGAGCGCCTGGACTCTCGCGCTGCTCGATAAGGGCGTGGATCTGCTGTCGCAACCCGCGGCAGGCTTGCGGTTGCAGGGGGGCATTTTGATCATCGTCCTGCTGGCGACGCTTGCGTGGGTACTCGCACCGGTGGCGGGGCTAAAGCCCCGCGCCGGCTAAGCCTGCCCTCCACTCGTCCGCCTGCCGCCGAAAACAGTTCACTTACCAGAACGACCAGTCCGCCGGTCGGATTCACCTAGGATCTGGCGGACGCGCCCCACACAATCAATTAGTATGAAGAGGTTGCTTGCGTTAGCGCTGGGCTGCGCATTGTCCGCTTTCGCGCAATCCAGCAGCGGAACGGTCCACGGAACGGTGCTCGATCCTTCGGGCGCGGTCATCGCCGGGGCCGCGGTCACGATTGAGAATCCCGTCTCGCACTACAACCGCGGCACGGCCAGCGACAGCCAAGGCAAATTCGAATTCGCCAACATTCCGTATAACAACTATCACCTGACCGCGACGGCGGCCGGGTTTCAAGCCGGGACCCAGGACGTCAATGTCAGGTCGTCGGTGCCGATGGAGTTGAAAATCAGCTTGGCCCTCGGCAAGGAAACGCAATCGGTCACGGTGGAAGCCGGCGAGGATTTGGTCGAGGGCACGTCCACGACCCACACGGATGTGGATCGCGACTTGTTCGACAGGCTGCCGCTGGAGAGCTCGTCCTCGTCGCTCAGCTCGCTAGTCACCCTGGCCACGCCCGGTATTTCGGCCGACTCGAACGGGCTTTTTCATGGATTCGGGGATCACGCTTCGAACTCGTTCTCGCTCGACGGCGAGCCGATCACCGACCAGCAAAGCAAGGTTTTCTCGAATCAGATCCCGCTCGACTCCGTGCAGTCCATGGAGGTGATCGCGGGCGCGCCTCCGGCCGAATATGGCGACAAAACCAGCGTGGTGATCGTGGTGACCACGCGCTCCGGACTGGGGCAAACTCAGCCGCACGGCGACATCACGGCTTCCTACGGCACTTTCGGCACGAGCGACGCGGGATTCAACCTGGGCTACGGCGGCCAGAATTGGGGCAACTTCATTTCGGCCAACGGCATGAACACGGGCCGCTTTCTGGACGGGCCGGAATTCCAGGTTTTCCACGATCATGGCAACGAAGAGAACATTTTCGACCGTGTGGATTTCAAGCCTGCCGTGGCGGATACCATCAACCTGAATCTGGGCTTTACGCGATCCTGGTTTCAGACGCCCAATTCGTACGACGCCCAAGACGCCACCGCGTGGTCGGGACTGGTGGTGAATAATAACGGGCTGGGGCCCAACGGCTTGCCCGTAGGCCCCACGGATCAGCGGTCGCAGATCAAGACCTTCAACGTGGCGCCCACCTGGACGCGCCTCGCGAGCGCGCACACGGTGTTCACGTTCGGGGGCTTTCTGCGGCAGGATCAGTATCACTACTATCCGAGCGATAATCCTTTCGCGGACCTGCAACCCGATCTGCAACTCCAGACGATCGGCCAGAGCCGCACCCTGACCAGCGCGGGTCTGCATGCGACCCTATCGTATGTCAACGGCATCCATAACGTGAAGGCGGGAATCACGTATGAAGACACCATATTGACGGAAAAGGACGCATTCGGAATTGTGGATCCGACGGCGAACGCGGTGTGCCTGAACGCGGATGGCAGCCCCTATACGGGCGCGGGGCTAACCGATCCCGCGCAATGCTCCGGTCCGCTGACGCCGAATCCGAGCTTCAGTCCGCTGCTGGCCTGTTACGACCTGACCCGCACGGCAGCATTGCCCGCCTCGGACAACTGCCCGAACTCGACCAGCGGCTTGTACCATTATTACGGCCACGCCGACATCCGGGAACCATCCGCGTTCATCCAGGACACCATCACCAAGAAGAACTGGACCTTCAATCTGGGCCTGCGGTTCGACTACTACGATGGCCTGGTCACCGCCACGCAGGCGGAGCCGCGCATGGGCATCGCGTACAACATCAAACAGACTAATACGGTGCTGCGGATTTCCTACGCCCGGTCGCTCGAAACCCCGTTCAACGAGAACCTGGTGCTTTCGAGCGAGGGATGCAACAATCCGGTGATCGCCGGGCTGATGGCTTCGACGATCACGCCCTGTGTGGGCAATGTGCCGCTCAGTCCGGGCTGGCGCAATGAATTCCACGTGGGCCTGGGGCAGGCA
>Ga0302324_100001071_pt1 | contig 67798 bp, 57 predicted proteins | sample Palsa_T0_1_FD_201949 | JGI IMG/M metagenome (GOLD analysis project Ga0302324, IMG submission 201949) | Peat permafrost microbial communities from Stordalen Mire near Abisko, Sweden - Palsa_T0_1 | ecosystem: Environmental > Terrestrial > Soil > Palsa > Peat permafrost | place: Sweden: Abisko...
CCAGATCGAAGAACCCGGGTTCGAGCATCAGATCGATCCGCCGAACGTTCCATCGCCCGACACTTTGCCCAGCGAAGACGATTTCCGCCGCCAATTCATCGACAAGGTGCCGCCGGACTATCGCGAGCAGTTCCTGCGCAAACGTCCCATCGAATTGAGACCGATCGATCGCGGAGATATTTTCCGTCCGGAAAAGCGGCCGCCGCAACAGGCTGTGTGGGTGCGTGCGACGGGTGCGTTGCCTGCTGATGTTGCGCTCAATCAATGCGTACTTGCCTACGCGTCCGACATGACCTTGCTCGACACGTCCCTGTTGCCACACGGCATAGGATGGTTCGACGAGAGAATACAGATGGCGAGTATCGATCACGCGATGTGGTTCCATCGCCCGTTCCGCGCTGACGAGTGGCTGCTTTACGTTCAGGACAGCCCAAGCGCGTCAGGCGCGCGCGGTTTCAACCGGGGGCTGATCTTTTCGGCAGAGGGCAAACTCGTGGCCTCCGTGGCGCAGGAAGGACTTATGCGGCTGAAAAGCGAAACAAAAAAGAACGAAGCCTGAATTTCGGGCCTACTCTCGGGGGTGGAAGGTTAACTACGCCGTCATTCGCATCGCGGGATCCCAATAGCCCAAAAATTTCAGCAAATATCGCACGAGTTGCTGGCGGTTTTCTCAAATCTTAACCACTTGCGGCGCATTTTCCCCCGATGAACATGCTCGCAACCCCGCGCCGCTTCGCTCCGATCCCGACCGAGAAGCTATACGATTTGCTGGCGGCTGCGCCTTTCATGGTCTGGTACGTATTCGGCCTCTTCGCCAATGTGTCGAAGCTGTACCACAAGCTGCACGACACGGCTGCTCATTCCTGGCAATTGCTGGCCATCGTGGATTTGTTGTCAACGATGGCCGTGTCCCTTTTCGCCGGACTCATGATCTGGATGCTTGCTACAAGGCGCCCGGCGATCGCAAAAACGCCCGGAATATTTCCGCGTGTAGCGGCGCTTCTGGGCACCTATCTCTGCGTTGCTTTCGTTCTTCTGCCACGGCAGTCCGGCGACTTGCCTCTGCAGCTGGTGTCCTTGCTGTTTGTTCTGGTGGGCGAAGCCATCGCGTTTTGCAGTCTCCTCTGGCTCGGACGGTCTTTCAGCCTCATGGCGGAGGCCCGTCATCTGGTCACGGATGGCCCTTACGCGTTTGTGCGTCATCCGCTTTACGTGGGCGAGCAGATCGCCGTGTTCGGCATTCTCCTGCAGATTTTGTCGCCACTCGCGGTGGCAGTCTACGCGTTACAATTCGCGTTTCAATTCGTGCGCATGGGAAACGAAGAGCGCATATTGCGTCAGATTTACCCCGAATACGAAGCCTATGGCGCGAAGACGGCGCGTGTCATTCCCGGGATATATTGATAGTCGGCCCGCGTTGGCGCCGGAAGTTGCGGCGCTTTACGACCCTGGAGCGCTTTCAGCACACTTATGCATTGAGCAAGACCTGCGCCGATCCGCGCGGACGCGCATAGTACGCCGGTTACATCGGCAATGAGCTGTTCAGAAAATTTGCGAGGGGCGACGTGATAGCTGACGAGCTTTGGCCCCTCGGCTTTTTCAGCATGTTGTCGTGTTCAGCATTACCTGCGCCGACTCGCGTGGATGCGCGTAATATGCTCCGGACATCGGCAATGAGCTGAACAGAAATTGGGTGACGGCCGAAGAGTAAGTGTAGCTCACCTGTACATAGATGGCGCTGCCGCCGGACGCGATCACCCCGGTTGGCACCGTCATAACCGTTCCTGGTGTCAGCGCCGTTGCGTTCGTCGTCGCCTGGCTCCAGCAAACCTTGTTCTGGTTGGTGGAGGTGTTGTTGACGATGCTGGAAACGACGATTTTTGTGCTGGTTGTCGGGAACGGATACAAAACGTAATTCCCCGCCGAGAAAATGCCGGTGACCTGCGCGGTGGTGACGCTGGCCGTCTGGGCGACGAGATCGGCGACGCTCGAGGCCACGCTTGTTACCTTCTGACCGCATTCCAAAGCATTGGACAGCTGAATACCGCCCAACAGCAGCGCGCCGAGAAGTGGTGCCACCAGCGCAAACTCGATCGCGGCCACGCCGCCGCTGGCAGTCAGGAAATTTGTACGTTTTCTGTTTTCAGGACCGCTTAGCATGTGGAACCGCTCATGTATGGCTCGTTGCGGAATGTCGCCGAAGCCGTCAGCAGATATTTGCCGCCCGGCACGTTCTGCAGCAAAGGCGACATCAGTGGCGTCATGATCGTCCACGGATAGAAGGCGCGAACGAGTACGACCTGGCATGCGGTTCCTGGCTGGTACTGCATATTGCCCAGGTTCAGGCTGCCATTTGGGTTGAGCACGGGGTTAAAGCCCATGGTTGAGAAGTTGGAAAACGACTGCATGTCGACCGCCAGATTCGCCTCGCATGTGCTGAGTGGCAGCAGGCCCGACATTTCGCCGCAAACATGCGCGACGAACTGCGCTTGTGTCATGTTGCCGTTTTGCGCCTGCCCGGTGCGCACGAGGCGCGCCGTATCGTCGGTTGCATTCTGCAAGGTGGAATCGGCGAAGAAAATCACGCCGGTCTCGATGATGCCGCAGAGTAGCAGGAATAGCACGGGCGCGACGACCGCGAATTCGATGGCGGCGGCGCCCGATTGCGAGCGGCTGCGCAGGCTGCGAATTTTTTCCTGCAGGGTCACCCACGCCGGAAACATATGAACCATCGCAACTGCCCATAACTTTATTTGCAGCCTTTTAATAAAGCTTGCCCGGGCATCTGCGAAGCGAAACCCGAGCGGATGCTGAATCGAAGGTTAATCCGATTGGAAGTTATTGATGGGTGCTTCACTGACGCATTTCTAAAAGCGCTGCGCCAACAGAAGAAGGGTCGCCGTGCAGAAGACGCTAACGATCGGGTAACCAAATCGCCAAGAAACAACAGCTATTTCCAGCAAATTGAATAAATTGCCGGTCCGCAGTTGAGGTGGATTCCCCGATGACCAATCGCAGATGGATGAATGCGGCCACGGAGCGCCTCGTGGCGCTGTCTCGTTCTTCGCGGGCGAGCGTGGCGACGATTGTCGCGATCTCAATCGTGCCGATCATGCTCGCAGCCGCCACGGGAATCGATCTGGCGCGCGCCGTTGTCGTGCGTACGAGTCTCGCTGAAGCACTCGACGCCGCGGGCCTTGCCGTGGGCGCCAGTCAGAGTCTCACACAGGCCCAGCAACAAACGCTCGCCCAGCAATATTTTACGGCAAACTATACCGCCAATACGTCGTTCGGTACGCCCGCGCCGGTCGTCACCATGTTCGGCCCGAACACGGTGACGCTTACGGCCAACGTGGCCATGCCGACGACGCTCCTCAATGTCGTGGGCGTCCACTCCGTCAATGTCGGCTACACGTCGCAGGTGACGTGGGGCCAGACGAAATTGTGGGTGGCCATGGTGTTGGACAACACGGGGTCGATGACAGAGTCCTCCAACGGCCTGACCAAGATGGCCGCGCTGCAGACCGCGGCGACAGGGTTGCTCACCACGCTGCAGGGCGCGGCGCAGAATCCGGGCGATGTCGAGGTGGCGATCATTCCCTTCACGACGGATGTCAACATCGGAACGTCATTTAAGTCGGCCACATGGATTGACTGGAGCAATTGGAGCAGCCAGGGCGACATCGAGTGGGGCTGGACTTGCGGCAGCAAATACAATGCGCTCACGAAAACCATGGTCTGTGGCAGCAGCAATCACTCGACGTGGAATGGCTGCGTGATGGATCGCGACCAGCCTTACGACACGCAGAACACCACGCCGACATCGAGCAATACGCAGACCTATTTCGCCGCGGACCAGGCGCTTGATGTCGGTTATTCAGATCCAAACATGTGTCCGGAAGCGATGATGGCGGCGACGGATATCCTCAGCCCCACCGGATTCACCGCGCTCAACACCGAAATCGCCGGCATGGTCGCCAATGGCGCCACCAACCAGACGATAGGCCTTCAGATGGGCTGGCAGGCGTTCACGCAGGGCTTACCCTTCAACGCGCCGGCGCTGCCCACGGGCACACAATTTGTCGTCATCATGGTGACGGACGGCCTCAACACGAAGAACCGCTGGAGCGGCGACGGCTCGGACCAGGACACAGCGGCCGACGCGCGCGAGGCGATTGTCTGCAGCAATCTCAAGGCGGCCGGCGCCATTATCTACACGGTCTATGTCAATCTTCCGGGCACCAATGTCGGCGATCCGACGATTTTGCAGAATTGCGCTACCGGTCCGAACTACTATTTCGACCTGACAAGTTCGGGCGAGATCATCACCACCCTGAACACGATCGGCACCGAGATCACGCAATTGCGGGTCACCAAATAAACCCAAACGAAATCCGGGCGGCGGGAGTGCCGGCTCCCTTTCAACCCAGAATCGCGCGGCGGCGTTCCAGGCTCGCCGCGGGCCAAAGCGTCTTCATCTCGTAATAGACATCGAACGCCGGAACGGAATCGGGCAATCCGATCCAGGGCAGTTTCGAGCGGACGAAGATATGCACGTCCGGCGGCAGCGCTGCCGGATCGTCGAGCGTGCCGACGCGAACAAAGCGAAGTGCCTGCCTGTGGCCGTAATCGCTCCATACTGCTGTTTTGCAGGCAGCGCAGCGATAGGTGTCATGCGGCCTGCCACTGTCGGTTGGCACCGCAACCGGCTCGGGTCGGATGCCTGCGATCTCAATCCGATCGGTCTCGATCAGCGCGTTGATCACGAAAGCGCTGCCGGTCTGCCGCTGGCAATCGCGGCAATGGCAGCAATGAACGAACATGGGTCCGGACGCGAGTCGGTAGCGCACCGCGCCACACGAGCAGCCGCCGGCAAAATTGGTCATGATGTTCCCTCCTCCCGTCACGGCTCGCCGGCGATGTTGGCGCTATCCTGCAACCGGCAGTCTACTTTCCCGCACGATTCCGCAATCGATTGGTAAGATGCGGAAATTTATCACAAAATCCTCGTGCCGCCGGGTAACAATCCAAATTAATGTCCGGCCGGCATCTTGGCTCTTTCACCTGGCCGCCAGTCCTGTTACTTTTTTTTTAAGGGTGGAAAGGTCCATCCGCAACTTCTCTGGGGACGATCCAATATGAAAATACGCCTTGCGTCGCTGGCTTTGCTGGCAACTTGTGCAATGGTGCCCTATGCAGCGAACGCCGCTCCGGACATCAACTACGTCAAACCGGGCCCCGCCAAACCGATGTTCGTGGTCGGGCCGAACCATCTGAAATATTTCCCGCCGCCGCAGCAGGGTGCCGCGCAGATTCCGCAATGGAACGGCAGCTTCACCGACCTGACCAACAAGAAAATCACCTACACCATGATCGGCTCGGATCCGACAGCGACCAACGTGACCACGAACCTCACGGTGCTGATCATTCCGATTAAGATGATTTACGGCCAGTCGAACGGCAACATGACGTTCGATCCCAACAAGGATCAGTCCGTAAACAAAAAGACGGTGACCAAGGACATCGCGGCCTCTCCGCTGTTCAAATCCGAAGTGGATTTCGTCGAGGACAAGACGGATCTCGGCGGCGGCAAGACGCAATATATCGACGCGTTCCAGCGCGGCAATTTCTGGAGCACGGTCGGTACCACGAATACCGCCTATCACGTGCTGTTCAGCAAGCCGAAGATCGAGAAGGAAGTGTCGATCACGGTCACGTCGGGACAGGGCAGCGTCGAGACCAATCCGTTCGGCACGAACAAGATCGGAACCTATGGCTTCGGCGCGATGGACACCCAGTTGAAATCGTTCATGAAAGCCAACTCGGACGTCAATCCGGGCGTGCTGCCGTTCTTCATCACGGACAATATCTTCCTGACATCCGGCGGCTGCTGCATCGGCGGCTATCATGATGCCCTCGGCGCACAGCCCGGCGCACAGACCTATTCCTACGGCACCTATGTGACCGACGAAAAGTCTTTCTCGCAGGACGTGTCGGCCCTGTCGCACGAACTTGGCGAATGGATGGACGATCCGTTCGTCGACAATCATGTGAATTGCAACGACAACAGCATCCTCGAAGTGGGCGATCCGCTGGAAAATGGGCCGAACTATGGAGCCTATGTATATAAGAAAGGCAAGAGCATTTATAATCTCCAATCGCTGGTCTATATCGGCTATTTCGGCGCGCCGCCTTCAACCTCGTTCGAGAGCTGGCTCGCGTTCCAGGACGACATGAATCACGTCTGTCCGGGGCAATAATACAGGCTCGTAAGCGGAGGGCTTTCCTCCGGGATATCTGAATAAACTGAAAACCGCCTCCCGGAAGGGAGGCGGTTTTTTTTATCGTTGCCGGCGCTTGTTCCGGAGCATCTACTGCCAGACATCCTTGATCGGCTTGGCGGTAGCCGAATTGCCGAGCGGCGTCAGGCCATACATGTCTTCGATCGTCCGCAGCACGTTATAGTGGTTGATCTTCTCGCCATACTGGCCCGGCTTGACCATCGGCCCCACGAAGATCGTGGGGATCTGGTTCGCCTGGGTTCCCTGGTCTTCGTCCCAGGTGACGATCAGCAGGCTGTTATGGGTCTGCGCCCACGCCAGATAGGCGGAAAGGTTGGTCTGCAACCACGTGTCGCCTTCCTGGATTGTCCCGTCATGCATGTCGTCGAGGAGATCTGGAATCACCCAGGAAACAGCGGGCAGCTTGGCGTAGTTTGTCGGAAATTTGGTGAACGGCAGATTGTATTTGGGTGGGTCGTTGGTGAAATCCGTCCATGGAACATGCTTGCGCGCATATTCGCCCATGCCGCAGATTTCGTCGCCCTTCTTTGGCAGGCCTTCGGAGTAACCGGCGAAGGTCTTACCCGCCGCGAGCAATTCGCTCTCTTCGTTGTCGGTGGAGAAGGTCTGCGGGCAGTCGTCGCTGTCCACGCCCTGGTCGGAGCCAGAGAAGAGGTCGAGATAGTTGGGCTGGCTGGGATGCGTGATCGCGTGCGAATTCGTGAACGATGCGCCTTGTGTGGCGAGCGAATTGATGTAGGGCGCATCCGGCGAGCCGATGATTTCGGAATAGCCGTGATTTTCTTCCATCACGATGATGACATGGTCGGGTGTGGGAACGCCGCCGCCCTTCGCGCCGAGCGGACCGGCAAAGCCCGCGCATGAAGCGGCCATCAGCAATGTTGCGGAGAGTCGGTTCCTGGAAATGATGCGCATAGGACGCCCCCTTTTTGTTCGATTCTGCATGCAACCATGCCTGCCGCGCTCAGCCAAGCCGAGGCAACGTCCGGCGGCGGAACTTTACCGCAGGATCAAGACGCTTTTCTTGCTTTGGCAGAACATTTCGTGTTGGGCCGCCAGCCGAACCCCGGATTTAATCCGGGGCAAAGCTCTGGAGGACAGCCTTCTCTCGCTTCGCGAGCGAAGGCTGGTGGGCGCGACAGGGATTGAACCTGTGACCCCTCCCGTGTGAAGGGAGTGCTCTCCCGCTGAGCTACGCGCCCGCAATAAAGGGGATTAGCCGTCTACAGAACGCGGTACGCAGGGTCAAGCCAGCCTTTCGCCGCCTTGGGAACCATCCGCAAAAGGGCTAGGTTTGTGCCACAATCGATTGCGGGAGCGGGGACATGGCCACTTGGGTCAAATGCACGGCGGAGGACGAAACGATCGTCCATATCAATCTGGACACCGTGCTCTATCTCGCCGAGGGCGACGGCATCACCGATATATTTCTCCTGGGTTCGCACGAGGCGGGCCCGATCACGGTGCTGGAGCGTCCCGAAGAAATCCTGGCAGGCTTGACCGCCAGGCCTTCGTGAGACTGAGCTAAGACGCCAGACGCCTTATCAGCGCGGGCAGTTCCGCGAAATCGTCCGTCACCGCATCCGCACCCAGCGTGTGCGCCGGTTCGGGCGTATAGCCGTAAGACAACAAGATCACCGGCACGCCGGCCGCGCGCGCCGTGGCCACGTCGGTGGCGCTGTCGCCGATCATGACGGCGCGGCCTCCGCCCAGATCGTCCACAATGGCCCGGAAGATTCGCGGATCGGGTTTCATGAAAGGCAGGCGGCCGGCGCCATAGACGGCGCCGAAATAACGTTCGAGCTTCAACGCCGGCAGGAGCAGGTCGGTCAGTTCCTGCGGCTTGTTGGTGAGCACGCCCATCGCCGCGCCGTCGCGGGCGAAACCGCCAAGCGTTTGCTCCACGCCGGGAAAGGCGCGGCTTTCATCGGCAATATGGGCGCGGTAATGCGCAATGAAGGCGTCGACGAGCGCCGCCAGGCGCGGTTCGGCTTCCGGCTCGCCCGTCAGACGCATGGCCTCGCCCAGCATGGCGCGCGCGCCATGACCGACCAGGTGACGCAAATCGGCCACGTTCACGGTTGGGCGGCCTTCGTCCCGCAGAACGCCGTTCAGCGCCCCCAGCAGGTCGGGCGCGGTATCGACGAGCGTGCCGTCGAGGTCGAAGATCAAAGCGGGGTAGGAATTCATGCCGATGCCGTTGTAGGGGACGGCAATATATAGTCGCAAATCGTCATTTTGCCGCGATTGGCGCACAAGGTATCGCAACGACATGTGAGTTGCGAACGCAACAGGGAGTCGGCTGACACGCCGCGACGATGACGACACGCGCAGGAATCATATTGGCGGCGGGCCAGGGCACGCGCATGAAATCCGCGAAGCCCAAGGTGATGCATGCGATCGCGGGCCGGCCCATTCTCGGCCACGTGATCGCGGCCATGCGTGCAGCGGGCGTGGAGCGCATCGTGGTTGTCACCGCGGAAGATGCGGAAAGCGTGCGTGCCTATGCCGCCCGCGAAGGCGCCCAATCCGTCATCCAGCACACGCAGGAAGGCACGGGCCACGCGGCGGCCTGTGCCGCGCCGCTGCTGGGCGATTTTCCGGGTGTCGTCGTCACCACCTATGGCGACATGCCGCTCGTCACCGCGGGCACGTTCGAGGCCTCGTTCGCTGCACGCGAAACAGCCGGCATGGCGATCGTGGGCTTTCATGCGCAGGATCCCGCCGCCTATGGCCGCATCGTGCTCGATGGCCACGGCCTGCTCGACCGCATCGTGGAATTCAAGGACGCGAACGCGGCCGAACGCGCGCTCGATCTCTGCAATGCGGGCATCATGGCGGCGAAAGCGAAAGCCTTCTTTCGCTGGGCGGCGCGGCTCCGGAACGACAATGCGCAGCGCGAATATTATTTGACCGACATTCCTATGCTCGCGAAACGCGAGGGCGTCGCCTGTGCGGTGGCGAAGATCGCAGAGGCTGAAGCGATGGGCGTCAACAGCCGCGCCGAACTGGCGCATGCCGAAGCGCACATGCAGGCGCGCCTGCGCCATGCCGCGCTCGCCGCCGGCGTCGGTTTGACGGCGCCGGATACGGTGTATTTCTCTTACGACACGGTGCTCGAAGCCGATGTGCAGGTCGAGCCCTTCGTCGTGTTCGCGACCGGGGTAACGGTCCGCAGCGGTGCGGAGATACGCGCTTTCTCGCATCTGGAAGGCGCAGAAGTGGGTACGGGCGCGCTCATCGGTCCCTATGCGCGGCTCAGGCCCGGCGCCAGGATCGGGGCCGACGCGCGTATCGGCAATTTCGTCGAAGTCAAGAACGCACGCATCGGAAAAGGCGCGAAGGCCAATCACCTTGCCTATCTGGGCGATGCGCGTGTAGGCGCCGGCGCCAATATCGGCGCGGGCACGATCACCTGCAACTATGACGGCTTCGACAAGCATGTCACCGAGATCGGCGCGGGCGCCTTCATCGGCTCGAATTCCTCGCTCGTGGCGCCGGTAAAAGTCGCGGACGGCGCCTATATCGGCGCAGGCAGCGTCGTCACGAAAGCTGTGGCTGCGGACGCGCTCGCGGTGACGCGCGCCGAACAAAAGGAAAAGCCCGGTTGGGCAGAGAAATTCCGTACACGAAAAAAAGCCGAAAAGGCCGCCAAGGCAAGGAGCAAATAACATGTGCGGAATAGTCGGAATCACGGGCACGGACGAAGCGGCGCCCGTCATCCTCGAAGCACTGAAGCGGCTCGAATATCGCGGCTACGATTCCGCCGGCATCGCCACGCTCGTGGATGGCGAAATCGAACGCCGCCGCGCGCCCGGCAAGCTCGCGAATCTGGATCGCGTGCTGCGTCAGCAGCCGCTGGCGGGCCGCACCGGCATCGGCCACACGCGCTGGGCCACGCATGGCGCGCCGACCGAAACCAATGCGCATCCCCATGCCTCGGCGCGCGTGGCGCTGGTGCATAACGGCATCATCGAGAATTTCCGCGAGCTACGCGCCGAGCTCATAGCAAAAGGCCATCAGTTCGAATCCGAAACGGATACCGAAGTGGCCGTGCATCTCGTGACCGATTATCTCGACCAGGGGCTCGATCCCGCGGCGGCTGCAATCAAGGCGGCGGCGAGGCTCACCGGCGCCTATGCGCTGGCGATGATTTTCTCGGGCGAGGAATCGCTCGTGATCGGCGCGCGCAAGGGCAGCCCGCTCGCCGTCGGCTATGGCGAGCACGAGGCCTATCTCGGCTCCGACGCTTTTGCACTCGCGCCCTTCACAAACCGCATCGCCTATCTGGAAGACGGCGACGTGGTGGTGCTGCGCGGCCCGCAGGTGACGATCTATGACGCTGAGGAACGCCGCGCCAATCGCGAAATCCGCATCGCAAGCGCGTCCGCCGGTCTCGTGGACAAAGCGGGCTTCCGCCATTTCATGGCGAAGGAAATTCACGAGCAGCCGGAAGTGATCGCCCATACGCTGGCGCATTATCTCGATCCGGCCGGCCCCAATGTGGCGCTGCGCGACTCGCGCGTGAGCGAGGTTCTGGCGCGTGCCACGCGTCTTACCATCTCGGCCTGCGGCACGGCGTTCTACGCGGGCCTCGTCGGCAAATACTGGTTTGAGATGATCGCGCGGCTGGCGGCCGATGTGGATGTGGCATCGGAACTACGCTATCGCGAACCCGTCTATACGGAAGGCGGCGCGGCACTCTTTATCTCGCAATCGGGCGAGACCGCCGACACGCTGGCGGCGCTCCGCCACGCGAAAGCCGAGGGCCAGATCACTCTCGCCATCGTCAACGTGCCCGAAAGCTCGATCGCGCGCGAAGCCGATATCGTGCTCCCCACCTTTGCCGGTCCGGAAATCGGCGTCGCCTCCACCAAGGCATTCACCTGCCAGCTGAGCGTGCTGGCAGCGCTCGCCATCGCCGCGGGCCGCGCGCGCGGGCAGCTGAGTGCGGAGGAAGAAAAGCGGCTCTGCGTGGCGCTGCTGGAAACGCCACGCCATATCGTCGAATTCCTCAGGCACGAGCCCGCGATCCAGGCGCTGGGCGGCGAGATCGCTAAAGCACGCGATGTGCTCTATGTGGCGCGCGGTCCCAATTTCCCGCTCGCCCTCGAAGGCGCGTTGAAGCTGAAGGAAATCTCCTACATCCATGCCGAGGGCTATGCCGCGGGCGAGATGAAGCACGGTCCTATCGCGCTGATCGACGAGAACGTGCCCGTCATTGTGATAGCGCCGAGCGACTCGTTGTTCGCGAAGACGGTGTCGAACATGCAGGAGGTGATGGCGCGCGGCGGCAAGGTGGTGATGATCTCCGACAAAGCCGGCCTGCACGAAGCGGGTGGCCAGGCCTGGGCGCGCATCGAAGTGCCGGATGTCGATCCGCTCATGACGCCGCTGGTCTATGCCATCCCCGTGCAGCTCCTCGCCTATCACACGGCAGTGGCCAAGGGCACGGATGTCGACCAGCCCCGCAATCTGGCGAAATCGGTGACGGTGGAATAAAATGAATAAACCTCCCCCCCGTGGGGAGGTCGAAACGCGGCACGCGTTTCGGGTGGGGGACGATGCAGAAATCGTCCGGCACGAAGATGAAAGCCCGCGCACGGCAATTGCGCGGGGAAGCCACGCACGAAGAACGCATGTTATGGGAACGACTGCGGGAATTGAATCGGCGGGGTTTTCATTTCCGGCGGCAGGTTCCGTTTCAAAACCACATCGTCGATTTCATCGAGCATGGCTGCCGGTTGGCCATTGAAGTCGATGGTAGCCAACATGGGCTGCCGGAAAATCGAGATCGCGATGCGGTCCGGGACCAGTTGCTTGCCCATTACGGATATGTGGTGCTGCGATTCTGGAATGTCGAAATCAAACAGAATATTAAAGGCGTCATGGAAAAAATATTTGCATACGCGGACGCTCGGTCCCCCACCCGAAATGCTTCGCATTTCGACCTCCCCACAAGGGGGAGGTGACGCGTTGCCCGACGCAGCCACATTGAAACGACAGGCCGCCCGGCGGGCGCTCGATTTCGTCTCGGACGGCATGACGCTGGGTCTGGGCACGGGCACGACCGCCGAAGCGTTCCTGGAGCTGCTCGGCCCTCGCGTCCGCGCAGGGCTCAAGATCCTGGGCGTCGCCACCTCCCAGCGCACGGCTGAGAAGGCGCAGGCCCTCGGCATCCCGCTCACCGATCTCGACAGTCACGCGCCGCTCAATCTCACCGTGGACGGCGCGGACGAAGCGGACCATGCGTTCCATCTCATCAAGGGCGGCGGTGGCGCGCTCTTGCGCGAAAAGATAGTCGCGGCGTCCTCGCAGCGCATGGTCGTCATTGCGGATGGCTCCAAACTCGTCGAACGCATCGGCCGCTTTCCCCTGCCTGTCGAGGTGACGCCGTTCGGCCATGCGACGACGGCCACGCGCCTTGCGGCTGCCGCGCAACGTCTGGGCTATGAGGGCACCACCATGACTTTGCGCGTGAAAGACGGCGCACCCTTCCTCACCGACAGCTACAACCTCGTCTATGACTGCGCCTTCGGCCCGATTGCAGATGTGCCGGCGCTGGCGGCGGAGCTGAGCGCGGTACCCGGCGTCGTGGAACACGGCCTGTTCATCGGACTGGCGAGCGTCCTCGTCATCGCGCATGACGGCGGCGTCGACGTGATCGAGAGGAAATAGCCGCCGATGCCATCCTATGATTTCGACCTGTTCGTCATCGGCGGCGGTTCGGGCGGCGTGCGCGCCAGCCGCGTCGCGGCGCAGACGGGCGCCCGCGTTGCCATCGCCGAGGAATATGGTTTCGGGGGCACCTGCGTGATCCGTGGCTGCATTCCCAAGAAACTGTTCGTTTATGCGAGCCATTACCGTGCCGATTTCGAAGATGCCGCGGGCTATGGCTGGACGATTCCCACACCGCATTTCGATTGGAACGTGCTGGTCGCCAACAAAAACCGGGAAATCGCGCGGATAGCAGACGTCTATCGTAGGAACGTGACGGCCGCGGGCGTCGAGATCATCGACGAGCGCGTCGTGTTCGACGATGCGCATACTCTGTTGCTGCAAAAGAGCGGCCGGCGGGTCACGGCCGAACATATCCTCATCGCCACGGGCGGCCATCCGTCGCGCGACACAGGCGGCGCGCCCGGCGCGGAACATTGCATCACGTCGAACGAGGCGTTCCATCTGGAGAAATTTCCCAGACGCATCGTCATCGCCGGCGGCGGCTATATCGCGGTCGAATTTGCGCACATCTTCCATGGGCTTGGCGCGGAAGTGACGCTCGTCTATCGCGGCCCCAAGATCCTGCGCGGCTTCGACGAGGACATGCGCGACGCGCTCACCCATTCCATGCGGGCGCGCGGCATCCGCGTCATCGTCGACCGCGTCTTCAGGCATATCGACAAGCGCGGCGATGAGGTGTTCGTCACAACCGACAAGAACGAATTGCTGGAGGCAGACGAGGCGATGCTCGCCATCGGCCGCGTGCCCAACACAGCAGGGTTGGGGCTCGAACGTGCGGGCGTGGCTGTGGGCAAACGCGGTCGGGTCGAGGTGGATGCGTATTCGCGCACCAGCGTACCGCATATCTACGCCGTGGGCGATGTTACCGACCGGCTGGCGCTCACCCCCGTCGCGATCCATGAGGCGATGAATTTCGTGCGCACCGTCTTCGAGCGGGTGCCGACGCCGGCCGATCACGAGAACATCCCGTCGGCCGTGTTCAGCCAGCCGGAGATCGCAACGGTGGGCCTGAGCGAAGAGGCGGCGCTCACGCGCGGCTTCGCAATAGACGTCTACAAAGCCCAGTTCCGCCCGCTTAAAAACACCTTGGCGGGCCGCGACGAACGGGCGCTGTTCAAGCTCGTCGTCGACGCCCGGACCGACCGCGTGCTCGGCTGTCACATTTTCGGACCGGAAGCGGCCGAGATCGTCCAGGTCGTGGCGGTGGCGATCAAGATGGGCGCCACCAAGGCCCAGTTCGACTCAACGGTCGCGCTGCACCCCAGCGCCGCGGAAGAACTCGTCACCATGCGGACCAAGGCGTATTCGAAGAGTAAAAGCTGATTTGGTTTGACATAAGACCAAAATGGTAATATACACCGAGCCTGACCGGCGCGGATGGCGCCTTTTGGGTGTGTGTGAACGGGTTCTGGAAATTCCCTGTTATTCCCTCAGCTGAGGGAATTTTATCAGGGAATTTTTCGCCGGACGAGGTGGCAGGCGCGAGACTGGCAAAGCCCGGTCCGCTTCAGTATATCCACAGCCCGACAAGGAGTTGAGACCTGTGGCCCAGCCTTGGAGCCCGATCACATGGCGCGGCAAGCCCATCCGCCAGGCGCCGGAATATCCGGATCCGGCGGCGCTGGAGGCCGTCGAAACGCGCCTGAAGACCCATCCGCCGCTCGTGTTCGCGGGCGAGGCCCGCAATCTGATGGCGTCGCTGGGCCAGGTGGCCGAGGGCAAGGCGTTCCTGCTCCAGGGCGGGGATTGCGCGGAGAGCTTCGCCGAATTTCACCCTGACAATATCCGCGACACGTTCCGCGTCTTACTGCAGATGGCGGTGGTCCTCACCTTCGCAGCCGCCATGCCTGTGGTGAAACTGGGCCGCATCGCGGGACAATTCGCCAAGCCGCGTACGGCCGACATGGAAACGCGCGACGGCGTGACGCTGCCGTCCTATCGCGGCGATAACATCAACGCGATGGATTTCGACGCCGCGAGCCGCACGCCAGATCCGGCGCGACTCATGCAGGCCTATATGCAATCCGCGGCGACCCTCAATCTGCTGCGCGCGTTCGCGCAGGGCGGTTACGCTGATCTGCACAATGTGCATCGCTGGACGCTGGGTTTCATCGCCGGGTCGCCCGCGGGCGAGCGCTACCGCACCCTGGCGCAACGCATTTCGGAAACGCTCGAATTCATGGAAGCGTGCGGCATCACGCCGGATTCGACGCCGCAATTGCGCGCGACGGATTTCTACACGAGCCACGAAGCGCTGCTGCTCGGCTACGAACAGGCGATGACGCGCATCGATTCGACGAGCGGCGAATGGTACGACACCTCCGCGCATTTCCTGTGGATCGGCGATCGCACGCGCGAACTCACTGGCGCGCATGTCGAATTCTGCCGCGGCATCAAAAATCCCATCGGCCTCAAATGCGGGCCGTCGCTGGGCGAAGATGAGCTGCTCAAGCTGCTGGCCGTTCTCAATCCCGAGAACAGGCTGGGCCGCATCACGCTCATCTGCCGCTTCGGTGCCGACAAGGTGATCGAGAAATTGCCGCGGCTTATCCGCGCCGTCGGGCGCGAAGGCGCACATGTCGTGTGGTCCTGCGATCCCATGCATGGCAACACGATCACTTCGCATACGGGCTTCAAGACGCGCTCCTTCGACCGCATCCAGAAGGAAGTGAAAGCGTTCTTCGATGTGCATCGCGCCGAAGGCACGCATGCGGGCGGCGTGCATTTCGAAATGACGGGGCAGAACGTCACCGAATGTCTGGGCGGAGCGCAGGCGATTTCCGAAGACGATCTTTCGAGCCGCTATCAGACGCATTGCGATCCGCGGCTCAACGCAAACCAGGCGCTGGAGCTTGCTTTCCTGATGGCCGAAAGCCTGCGTGCGGAACGGATGAAGGATACGCGGTTCGCGGCTTCGGCCTGAAGCAGGCGAAGAGGACTGGCGAGGAGGGCGGGGATCATGGGCGTCGCGCGCCTCCTGGCAAAGGGTTGGTTGTTGTTTTGCCTCTATGCCGGGGCCGTGGCGCTGGAGCGCGCGATGGCGCAGAACGTGCCCCTGATCGAGGCGTTGCGACAAACCGGCGTTTGCACCCTGCTGTTCGGCGCGATGGGGATTCTCTTCGTTTCCGGCTTCGGCCTGTCATCCGGACCGGTGCGGCCGCTCTTCATGTTCCACGTGAATCCCCTGCGTTTTGTACCGGGGTTCAACGAACTGGTTTTCATAGCCTTCGTGCTTATGGCTTTGTCCGTACAGATCGTGTTCGTGCCCGGCTATGATCGTGGCATCGTGGCGGATGCGCTCAGAGGTGCGGTGGCGTTTGCCGTATTCGGCCAGCGCGCGCTTGAAGATTCTCTGGAGACCTGCGCAATTGGTGGCGGGCGTCTGCTCGTCTCCGCCTGTTCGTGGATCCTGGCGCTGATCTTTCTGGGCTCCTCCTTGTCGCGCATACGCCTTGCGGCGGGGATCGTGCGGCTGGAACGCAAGTTGAAACCCGAGCCACTCGGCGGGCAGCCGCTCGCCTTCGCGCTGGGCGTCCTCGCCGTCCTCGGTATCCAGCTGCTTTATGTCGGCAGTCTCTATTCGATGCTGCCGTGCCGTCTGCTGTCCGGCGTCGCGGGCGATGTGTTGATCGGCATCGGGCCTCTCATGCTCGCCTATCTGATTGTCGCAGCGCTCACCAATCTTCTGGCTCTGGGTCCCGAGGCGTAGCGCGGCTTGTCAGGCGACTTTGTCGGGCCCCAGACGCACGAGCATCTTGCCGACATTGTCGCCTTTGAAGAGACCGATGAACGCTTCCGGCGCTTTCTCGATTCCGTCCAGGATCGTTTCGCGCCATTTCATCTGACCGGCTTTTGCCCATCCCGCCATGTCGCGGATGAACTCCGGCGTAAGATGTCCGTAGTCTGAAACGATGAAACCCTTGATGGTGAGCCGGAGCGGAATGACGGCGATGATGTTCGCGGGTCCCGGTGGCAGCGCCGTGGCATTGTATTGATCGATCATGCCGCATACCGCTATCCGGCCCGACATGCGCATATTGGCGAGCGCCGCATCCAGATGTGCGCCACCGACATTCTCGAAATAGACGTCGATGCCCTCGGGCAGCGCGCTGCGCACGGCCGCGGCCAGATTGCCGCAGGTTTTGTAATTGATGGCTTTGTCGATGCCCGCCTCTTTGACCAGCCAGTCGCATTTCTCGTCCGAACCGGCTGAGCCTACGACATAGCAACCTTTGTTCTTGGCGATCTGGCAGACGACCGCGCCCACGGCACCGCTCGCCGCCGACACGAACACGCGTTCGCCGTCTTTCAGCTCGCCCACCTTGAGCAGACCCGCATAGGCGGTAAGGCCAGGCATGCCCAGGGCGCCGAGATAGGCCTGGATAGGGGCGAGGCCGGGGTCGACCTTTTGCAGGTCGCCGCCCTTGGTGACGAACCATTCCCGCCAGCCGGAAAAGTTCGAGACATAGTCGCCCGGCTGGAAATTGGGATTGCCGTTAGACGCGGCGACCTGTCCCACGGCTCCGCCGCTCAGCGCTTCGCCGATCTGGAACGGGGGCACATAGGAGGCGCGATCCGTCATCCGGCCCCGCATGTAGGGATCGACCGACATATAGACGTTTCGGACCAGTACCTGTCCGGGTCCCGGCTCGGGCACAGGCGTTTCAGCTAACTCGAAATCACCCGGGGCGGGCAGGCCGGTGGGGCGATTTTTCAGCCGGATTTCCCGGCTTTTCCGTTCGGACATAATATTTCTCCCTGTATCGAACTGTCGCGATAGCTTTAATTTGGCTCCATCTTATGCCGAGAAATGGCGGAAACCCTAGCGGGCCGGTCGGGTGTAACAAGCCGCAACATTTTATGAGTCGCGCGTCCGCCGCCTCTATGGCTCATAAGCATCGGTATTCACAGGTGATTCCCTTTGTTGCAGATTTTGCAGGAACCCACCGCCCCAAAATTGCGAGCCGGAGTTGTCGGTAACGGGGCGTTCGGTCGCCACCATGCCGCCAAATATGCCCGGATGCCCGGCGTCGAACTGGCCGCCATTGCGGACCTGTCTGCGGAAGCGCGCCGCCAGGCGAAAACGGCCCATGGAGTCGAGGCCTTTGCGGATTGGCGCGAGCTTCTTGGTCGTGTCGATCTGGTCAGCATCTGTTCGCCCGCAAGCACCCATGCGCCCATCGTGCGCGCGTTTCTTAACGCCGGCACGCATGTGCTGGTGGAGAAGCCGATCGCGACCAGCCTCTCCGAAGCCGATCGCCTCATCGCGCTCGCGACAGCCAATCGGCTCGTTCTGACGGTCGGTCATCAGGAGCGTTTTGTTTTCGCCCGCACCGGCATGCTCGGCTATGGCGATGCGCCGCTCAGCATCGAGTGTTCGCGCATGGGACCGTGGACGGGTCGCGGCGCCGATGTGAGCGTCGTGCTCGACCTGATGATTCACGATCTCGATCTTGTGCATTGTCTCGTTCCGGGTGGCATTGCCGATGTCGACGCGGAGGGCCGCACGCTGAAAAGCAGGCATGCCGATGAAGTGTCGGCTCTGGTATCGTTCGAGAACGGCACCCAGGCGAGGCTCGTGGCCAGCCGCATATCCGGCATGCGCCGCCGCTTCATGCGGGCCATCTATGCCGACGGGATGATCGAAATCGATTTCATCGCCCGCAGCGTGCGCAACACGACGGGACGTCACCTCAATCCGCTCGTGCTCGACGACCCCTTGGGCGAGGCTGTCAGCGCCTTTGTCCGCTCCGTGCGTTTCAACGCGGAAACGCTCGTGCGTCCGGAGGAAGCGCGCCGCGCGCTGGAAACGGCACTGCTGATCGACGAGGCCTGCCTGTCCGTCGTCGAGCCGCGCGCCACGGGGACCTACGCGGCCCACGCCTAAGTCGGGTTTTCCACCAACCCGGATGTCATGGCCCGCAACAGCGGGCCACCCAGGTCGCGCATGCTGGTTGCCGGAAGAAAAAGACTGACTCTGTGCTTTCTTTCGCTCGCAATATTCTCCACAAACTGGGTGGCCCGCTAGTTTACACTCCGGCCGCGCTCCCGCGCGGACCGGGGTGCGGGCCATGACGTCGAAAAGATTATGAGAGACAGTTTCCGCATCGCGCTGGCGCAGCTCAATCCGGTGATGGGCGATATCGCCGGCAATCTGGCGAAGGCGCGCGACGCCCGCGCGGAAGCTGCGAAAGCGGGCGCGGATGTCATCCTCTATTCCGAATTGTTCATCGTCGGCTATCCGCCCGAAGATCTCGTGCTGAAGCCCGCGCTGCAGGAAGACGCGCGCGACGCGATCGAAAAATTCGCGCGCGACACAGCCGATGGCGGTCCCGCCGTGCTGATCGGCGCACCCTGGGTCGATGGCGGCAAACTCTACAATGCATGCCTGCTGCTCGATGAAGGCCGCATAGCGGCCCATACCTACAAATACGATCTGCCGAACTACGGCGTATTCGACGAGAAGCGCCTGTTCGCGCCGGCGCCAATGCCTGGCCCGATCAATATTCGCGGCGTGCGCATCGGCGTGCCCATCTGCGAAGACATCTGGACGCCCGATGTGGTGGAGTGCCTGGCGGAGACGGGCGGCGAAATCCTGCTTGTTCCCAACGGCTCGCCCTTCGAAGCGGGCAAGGAAGATGTGCGCCTCAATCTCGTCGCCGCGCGGGTGACGGAAGCCCGCCGCCCGCTCATCTATCTCAATCAGGTAGGTGGGCAGGATGAACTCGTGTTCGATGGCGCGTCGCTGGTCGTGAACACGGATCGTTCTCTCGCCTGGGCGCTGCCGGCCTGGGAAGAGAAAATCGCGGTGACGGAATGGCGGCGCGAAAGCGAAGGCTGGGTGTGTGCGCCGGGTGAACTTTGGTCTGGCGAAGAGCGGTCGCAGTCCATCTATCACGCGATGATGCTGGGCCTGCGCGACTATGTGAACAAGAACCGGTTTCCGGGCATCGTGCTGGGCCTTTCGGGCGGCATCGATTCCGCTTTGTCCGCCGCTGTCGCCGTCGACGCGCTGGGCAAGGATCGCGTGCGTTGCGTGATGCTGCCGTCGCGATTCACCGCGCAGGAAAGTCTCGATGACGCGGCGGAATGCGCGCGTCTGCTGGGCACGGACTATGAAACGATCGCGATCGAGACCGCGGTGAACGCGTTTGGCGAGTTGCTGGCTCCTGCTTTCGCAGGCCGCGCGCGCGATACGACGGAGGAAAATCTCCAATCGCGCATTCGCGGCGTAATCCTCATGGCGATCTCGAACAAATTCGGTCCCATGGTGCTCACCACGGGCAACAAATCCGAAATGAGCGTGGGTTATGCCACGCTCTATGGCGATATGTGCGGCGGTTACAACGTGCTGAAGGACGTCTACAAGACGGAGGTCTACAGGCTCGCGCGCTGGCGCAATCAGACGCATCCTAAGGGTGCCCTGGGACCATCCGGCCGCGTGATCCCGGAGAACATCATCACGCGCGCGCCCTCCGCGGAATTGCGCGCAGACCAGACCGACCAGGATTCGCTGCCACCCTACGACATTCTCGACGGCATCCTCGAATGCCTGGTGGAAGGCGAGATGTCGTTCGAGGAAGTGGTCCGCAAGGGCTACCATCCCGCCACCGTCAAGCGGATCGAGCAATTGCTTTATGTTGCCGAATACAAGCGCCGTCAGGCGCCGCCCGGTGTGAAGATCACGTCGCGCAATTTCGGCCGCGACCGGCGCTATCCCATCACCAACGCTTTCCGGGATGCGCGATGACACCGCTAGTGCGTTTCGCGCCGTCGCCCACGGGGCTGTTGCATGTGGGCAATGCGCGCACCGCCATGCTCAACTATCTGTTCGCGCGCAAAGAAGGCGCCAGATTTCTCCTGCGCATCGACGATACCGATACGGAGCGCTCCAAGCCGGAATTCGAGGCGGCGATCCTCGAGGATCTGGGTTGGCTCGGCATCGTGCACGATCTGTTCGCGCGCCAGATCGAGCGCGCCGGGGCGCATCGCGTGGCGAGCGAAAAGCTCAAAGCAGCGGGCAGGCTTTATCCCTGCTATGAAACGGCGCCCGAGCTGGATCGCAAGCGCAAACGCCAGATCGCGCTGGGGCAGCCACCGGTTTACGACCGTGCGGCGCTGCGCTTGACGGCCGATGAGCGTGCGAAACTCGAGAGCGAGGGGCCGTCGCCCCATTGGCGCTTCCAGCTGTCGCAGTCGCGCGTCGCCTGGCGCGATCTGGTGCGCGGCGAGGTGGAAATCGATACGGCCACACTCTCCGATCCCGTGCTGATCCGGGAGGACGGACGCTTCCTCTATACGCTGCCCTCCGTCGCCGACGATATCGATTTCGCGGTGACGCATATCATTCGTGGCGAAGACCACGTCACCAACACGGCGGCGCAGATCGAAATCTTCGCGGCACTCGGCGCGGCGATTCCGCATTTCGCGCATTTTCCGTTGCTCCTGGGCGCCGGCGGCGAAGCCCTGTCGAAGCGGCTGGGCTCCATCTCACTGCGCAGCCTGCGCGAAGGCGGCATCGAGCCGCTGGCGCTCGCCTGTTACCTCGCCAGGATCGGCACGTCCGACCCTATCGAGCTGCGGCCTTCGGTCGATATCCTCGCAGCGGAATTTTCGTTCGAGAAGATCGGCCGAGCGCCGGCGCATTTCGATCCGGTGGAACTTTCCCATCTCAACGCAAAGCTGCTGCATTCGCTTGAGTACGATGCGGTCGCGTCGCGGCTCGCCGGGCTGGGCGTCGGCGGCGGGGCCGCGTTCTGGGAGGCGGTGAAGCCCAATCTGGGCCGGCTCGAAGACGCGATCGATCTCTGGACGCTGGTGACGGGGCCCGTGGCGCCGGTGATCGAAAACGCCGAGATGGTGGGCCAGGCGGCCGGGCTGTTGCCGCCCGAGCCCTGGGATGCCGAGGTGTGGCCGCGTTGGACGGCGGAGGTGGCAAAGGCCACGGGCGCAAAGGGCCGTGCTCTGTTTCATCCACTGAGGCTGGCACTCACGGGCCGCGAGCATGGACCGGAGCTCAAAAAGCTGCTACCGCTCATCGGTCGCGCGAAAGCGTTCGCGCGCCTCTCAGGGGAAATGGCGTGATGACCATGCGCCAACATTGCCGGATCGCGATTTGCGGCTGACGCCGCGCTATCCCCTCGAATTCACATCATTCTCGTTCCCCCCACCCCTAACCCCTCCCCGCACTGGGGGAGGGGAACACAAAAGATTCACCTCCCCCATGCGGGGAGGTCGAAACGCGGATGCGTTTCGGGTGGGGGGAAATTTGCAAACGAATGGATATAAGAACGTGCCATGGCGATTCGTCTCTACAACACGCTGACGCGGACCAAAGAGGACTTCGTTCCCCTCGATCCCAAAAACGTGCGCCTCTATGTCTGCGGCCCCACGGTCTATGACTTCGCCCATATCGGCAATGCGCGACCGGTCATCGTGTTCGATGTGCTGTTCCGGCTGCTGCGCCATGTCTATGGCGAGGATCACGTCAAATATGTCCGCAACATCACCGACGTGGACGACAAGATCAACGCGCGGGCGGCCGAGCGCGGCATTTCCATCCGCGAACTGACGGACGAAACCTATCGCGACTACCATGAGGATGTCGCAGCACTCGGTTGCCTGCCGCCGACATACGAACCGCGCGCGACCGAGCACATCGCGCAGATGGTGGCGTTGATCGGCAACCTCGTCGCAGCGGGTCACGCTTACGAAGCGGCTGGCCACGTGCTGTTCGACGTCTCGTCGAAATCCGACTACGGCAAGCTGTCGCGCCGTTCGCTCGATGAGATGATCGCAGGCGCGCGGGTCGAGGTGGCGCCTTACAAGCGCAGTGCGATGGATTTCGTGTTGTGGAAACCGTCGGACGATGCGACGTCCGGCTGGGAAAGTCCTTGGGGCCGCGGCCGGCCCGGCTGGCATATCGAATGCTCGGCGATGAGCGAGGCCTATCTCGGCGAAACCTTCGACATTCACGGCGGCGGCATCGATCTCGTCTTTCCCCATCACGAGAACGAAATCGCGCAAAGCGAAAGCGCGCATCATGGCCATCCGCTCGCACGCGTCTGGATGCACAATGGTTTCCTGAATGTCGAAGGCGAGAAAATGTCGAAGTCGCTGGGCAATTTCGTGACGATACGAGAGCTGCTGCAGGATTGGCCGGGCGATGTTCTCCGTCTCAACATGCTGCGCACGAACTTTGATCAGCCGCTAGACTGGACGCATGACGGCATGATGAAAGCAGCGGATGATTTGCGTGCATGGAATGAGTTTGTTCTTTTGAACTTTGGAGAGGCGGCTGAGTCGGCATCCACCGACGGTCAAGTTGATCCCGAATTGCTCGATGCACTAAGCGACAATCTCAACACCCATCTGGCATTGGCGCGACTGGACAAATTATTTCATTTAACTCGGTCGAAACCGGAATGCGCAGCGAATTTCGTGAAGAGTTTTTCGTTTCTTGGGTTTCGACATCTGAATAAGCCGGGGTTTTTCCAATATGGTTTTGTAGCGAAATTATATGAAAGCGGGCCGCAACCCAGTGAGGAGGAAAAATCCAAAATTCTCACTTATAGAGCGGCCACCGCGAACACCAGTCCTACAACGCCAAGTTTTCAAACGCTTGCAGAAAAAACGGAAGTATCTCTGAGTCAGGCGGGATTGGTAATCAAGATTAATAATGCCGGTACCATGTTTGTCGGTAACAAAACCAGTGCCGATATTGAACGAGACATGCGCGAAGGAATTCGAGAACGTATTGAAGCCCGCTATGCAGCGCGCAAAGCACGGAACTTCCAAGAGGCCGATCGAATTCGTGACGAACTTGCCGCTGAAGGCGTGGCGCTCAAGGACAATTCCGACGGCACGACGAGTTGGGAGGTGAAGCGGTGATGTCGCTACGGCGTCCCCCTCACCTTGATCCTCTTCCCCAAAGGGGGAGAGGAAAACACAAAGTCCCCCTCGCCCCCATCGGGGGAGAGGGTTGGGGTGCGGGGGCGCATACAAGTCCTCCGCAACTCACCCCATGACCCGCGAGCGGCTGTTCGTCTTCGACACCACGCTGCGCGATGGCGCGCAGACGCAGGGCGTCGACTTCTCTGTCGAAGACAAGCGCCAGATTGCGCTCGCGCTCGATGCGCTGGGCGTCGATTACGTCGAAGGCGGCTGGCCGGGCGCCAATCCGACGGACACGGCGTTCTTCGCCGCACGCCCGCCGCTGGGGCGCGCGCGCTTCACCGCCTTTGGCATGACCAAACGCGCTGGCCGCAGCGCCGCCAACGATCCCGGTCTCGCGGCGGTGCTGGACGCGCAAGCCGACGCCGTCTGCCTCGTGGGCAAGACATGGGATTTTCATGTCGATGTGGCGCTCGAAATTCCGCGCGGCGAGAATATCGACAATATTTCGGAGTCTATTGCCGCCGTCGTGGCGAAATCCCGCGAAGCCCTGTTCGACGCGGAGCATTTCTTCGACGGCTACAAGGCCAATCCCGCTTACGCGGTGGATTGCCTGCGCACGGCTTTAGATGCGGGCGCGAACTGGCTCGTGCTCTGCGACACCAATGGCGGCACGCTGCCGGAAGACGTCTATCGCATCGTTTCCGAAATGCGCGAGGCGTTACCCGATGCACGATTTGGCATCCACGCCCATAACGATACGGAACAGGCCGTCGCCATCACGCTGGCGGCGGTGCGCGGCGGCGCGCGGCAGATCCAGGGCACGCTGAACGGTCTCGGCGAACGCTGCGGCAATGCCAATCTGTGCGCGCTCATTCCCACGCTGCTTCTGAAAGAACCTTACGCTTCGCAATTCGAGACGGGAATTTCCCGCGACCAGCTGGCGCGCGTGACCGCGACGTCGCGGCTGCTCGACGAGATTCTCAATCGCGCGCCCAATCGCCATGCGGCCTATGTGGGACCATCGGCCTTCGCACACAAAGGCGGTCTGCATTCCTCCGCCGTGCAGAAGGACCCGCGCACCTATGAACATGTACCGCCGGAAGAGATCGGCAATGCGCGGCGGATTCTCGTTTCCGACCAGGCGGGGCGTTCCAATCTGCTGGCGCGCCTGGCCGCGGCCGGGATCGACATCGAGGCCCATGATTCGCGGCTCGAACGGCTGCTCGAAGACGTGAAGCAGCGCGAATATCTGGGCTATGCCTATGATGGCGCGGAAGCCTCGTTCGAATTGCTCGCGCGGCGCGCGCTCAACCGGTTGCCGGCTTTTTTCGAGGTGGAAAGCTTCCGCGTCATGGTCGAGCACCGCCACAATGCAAATGGCGAGATGGCGACGGTCTCCGAAGCCGTCGTCAAACTGCGTGTGGGCGAGGAAACCTACCATAATGTCGGCACGGGCAACGGCCCGGTCAACGCGCTCGACGAAGCGTTGCGCAAGGACCTCGGAAAATATTCGTCCTATCTGCAGGATCTGCGCCTCGTCGACTACAAGGTGCGCATTCTCACTAGTGGCACCGAGGCCGTCACGCGCGTGATGGTGGAATGCGCCGATGGGCATGGCGCGCGCTGGTCCACGGTCGGCGTGTCGCCCAACATCGTCGACGCGTCCTTCGAAGCGCTGGCGGACGCCATTCGCTACAAGCTGTTTCGCGACGGCGCGAAAGCGTAACGGCTCCGCATGACAGACCGCGATGCGCAGAGCGCACCCGATGAGAGCGCCGGAATTCTCTACGCGGGTCTCGCCTATTCGATCTGGGGCATCGTGCCACTCTATTGGCGCCTGCTGGGCGATGTGCCTCCTTTCGAGCTCACCGTGCATCGCGTGTTGTGGTGCGCCCTGTTCGTAACGCTGGTTGCGGTATGGCGGGGCAGCCTGCCTCGCATCGTGCAGATTTTCCGCACGCCGCGCCTGCTGGGCACGCTCGCGCTGACGAGCGTCCTCATTTCGGCAAATTGGACGATCTTCATCTATTGCGTGGCGAGCCGGCAACTCGTGGAAGCGAGCCTCGGCTATTACATCACGCCGCTGCTTTCGATGGCGCTGGGCGTTTTTCTGTTCGGCGAAAGAATGTCGCGCCTCAGGCTGGTGGGCGTGGCGCTTGGCGCCGCGGCCGTCGCGATCAAGACGATCGGCCTCGGGCATTTTCCGTGGATCGCGCCGGCGCTCGCGTTTTCGTTCGGCTTTTACGGCTATTTCCGCAAAGGCGCGCCTGTCGAGGCGCTCGACGGGTTGCTCGTCGAGACCTGGATATTGTTTCCCGTCACCCTGGCTTTGGTAGCGTTCTGGATGGCGCAGGGCACAAGCGCGTTTCCGTCTTCCAATCTGGAAAAAGATGCGCTGCTGATCGGCGGCGGTCCGCTCACCGCGATTCCGCTGGCGCTGTTCGCCGCCGGCGCGCGCCGCATCCGGTTGTCCACGCTGGGCTTCCTGCAATATCTGTCGCCGTCTATCACGCTGGTACTCGCCATTTTTGGCTTCCACGAAGCCTTCACCCGCGTCGATGTGATCGCATTCGGCTGCGTATTTGCGGCGCTCGCCATTGTGGCGTCGGAAGGCCGGCTCAACGCGACGCGGCGGATAGCCGAATCGTGAGCAGGTCTATCGCGTCATCGGGCGTCGCGACGACAGAATAGAGCGACGCGGTCTGCGGCCTTGCGAAGCCCCCCGCCACGACATGTTCCATAAGCGCCTGCAACGGCGTGAAGTAGCGGAGCGTGTCGACGACGACGATGGGCTTCTTGTGAACGCCGAGTTGCGCGGTCGTGATCACTTCGAAAAATTCGTCGAATGTGCCTAGGCCACCCGCGAGGATCACGAAGGCGTCGGAGAGGCCGATCATGCGCGCTTTGCGCTGCTGCAAATCGGGCGTGATGACCACTTTCTCTCCGAATTCGAGCGGCGGTTCGAGATGGCGGAGAAAGGCGGGGAGAATGCCCATCACCGGCGCGCCGCCCGCGCGTGCGGCCCGTGCGACTTCGCCCATGAGGCCGAGCCCGCCGCCACCGAAGAGCAGCCGATAGCGATTCTCGGCGACGAGCGTGCCAAAACGCCGCGCCGCCTCGGCATAGGCCGGATCGTTGCCCGGGGAGGAACCGCAGAAGACGCAGACCGTGGGGGCCGCGCTTTCCTTGATATCTTCCGGGGTATCGGCCAATTCCCGCATGTCCGTGTCGGAAAAAGGGAGCATGGGCGTTTTGTTCTTGTTCGTATTGCGGCTTGCCATTCAGATACCTAAACCAATCTATGTGACGATAACCCACCCAAATTAGCGGCGACGCGGTTCTTCGTCACGCAGAGGGATCGGAAAGCAACAGGGAATGGCCAATCCACATCCATTGACCGAGGAGGGCGACGGCGCTCCCTCCCTCCGGCCGCTCAGCATGCTCATGCCCTATTTGTGGCCGAAGGGGCGGCGCGACCTGAAGGTGCGCGTGGCAATTTCGATGGTGTGCCTGCTGCTCGCCAATATCGCCACGGCGATTTCTCCGCTTTTCTATGGCCGCGCGGTGGATGAGCTTTCGCATCGTCCCGCGACGATCGTTCTCATGGCCGCGCTGGGCATGGTGGCCGCCTATGCGATTTCCCGCATCACGACGACATTGTTCGGCGAATTGCGCAACAGCATTTTCGCCAAAGTGTCCTATCACGCGCTCCGGCAGGTCGGCGTTTCCACCTTCGCCCATGTGCATACGCTCTCCTTGCGCTTCCACCTCGAGCGCAAGACGGGCGGCCTCTCGCGTATTATCGAACGCGGCACGAAAGGCATCGACACAATCCTGTCCTTCGCGATCTTCAATATCTTTCCCGCCATCCTGCAGCTCGCGTTCTATAGCGCCATCATGCTGTGGAAGCTCGATGCGCTGGTGGCGCTCACCACGATCGTGATGGTTGTCGCCTATGTGTGGTTCACCTTCGCGATCACGCGCTGGCGTATTCGCTATCGTCGCGAAATGAACCAGAGCGACACGGAGGCCAACACCAAGGCGGTGGATAGCCTCCTCAACTACGAGACGGTCAAATATTTCAACAACGAGGCCCATGAGACGCGACGCTACGACCGCTCGATGGAGCGCTTCACGAATGCGTCGATCCAATCGGAGCAGACGCTGTCGGCGCTCAATGTCGGCCAGGCCACGATCATGTCGCTGGGCATCGGCGTCGTGATGGCGCTGGCCGCCAGCGGCATCAAGGACGGGCGGTTCACGGTGGGGGCGCTCGTGATGGCGAATGCCTATCTGATCCAGCTCTACCAACCGCTCAACCTGCTCGGCACGGCCTATCGCGAAATCACCCAGGCGCTGGTCGACATGGAATCGATGTTCCGCCTCTTGCACAAACCACAGGAGATCAAGGACAAGCCCGGCGCCAAGGACCTCGCCATCACCGGCGGCGAGATCAAATTCGACAATGTCGTGTTTGCCTACGACCCGGACCGCATCGTGCTCAAGGGCGTCAGCTTCACAGTGCCGGCGGGCAAGACCGTCGCCGTGGTGGGACCGTCCGGCGCGGGGAAATCGACCATTTCCCGCATTCTCTATCGTTTCTACGACATCAAGAGCGGCAGCGTGACGATCGACGGACAGGACCTTCGCGACGTGACGCAGACATCGCTGCGCGCCGCCATCGGTATCGTGCCGCAGGATACGGTGCTGTTCAACGACACCATCCGCTACAACATCGCCTATGGTCGCATCGGCGCCAACGAGGCCGATATCAAGGACGCCGCGCGCATGGCGCAGATCGACCGTTTCGTCCGCGAATTGCCGCTGGGATACGAATCGATGGTGGGCGAACGCGGGCTCAAACTTTCCGGCGGCGAAAAACAGCGCGTCGCTATCGCACGCACCATTCTCAAGAACCCGCCAATCCTGTTGCTCGACGAAGCGACCTCTGCGCTCGACACGCATACCGAGCGCGAAATCCAGGGTGCGATCTCGGCCATCGCGCGCAATCGCACGACGCTGGTGATCGCGCATCGCCTGTCGACCGTTGTCGACGCAGACGAAATTCTGGTGCTGGATCACGGCATGATTGTGGAGCGCGGACGCCATTCCGAGCTTGTGGCGAGAGGAGGCCACTACGCCTCCATGTGGAACAAGCAGAAAGAAGCGGCCGCGGTGCGCGAACGGCTCAAAGCGGTCGAGAACGACCCCGACGTTCAGCCGGGCATTGCCCAGAAGGAACAATCCGCCGCGGCGGAGTGATCACTCCGCGGGCTGCGCCTCCGGCCGGGCGGCGCGTGCGCCGAACTGGCGACGCAGCGCCCGCACGGGCCCGATGAAGATGACACCCATGAGCCAGAAGAAGCCGCGGCGGGATTCCCGGATGCGATGCGGCAGCGCCAGCATGGCCGGAACGAGGCCCAGTGTGATCATCTTGGAGAAGGCGAGACCGAACACGATCGCCGTCGAAAGCTGGACCCACATCATGCTGTTGGGGCTACCGATTGTGACCTGCCGCGTGAGAAAATTGATCTCGATAGCAAGCATCATGGGGAACAGGCCGCCGATGGCGGTGATCGTGGTGAGAAAGACGGGCCTCAGACGCTGGGCGCTGGAGCGCACGACGGCTTCGAGTGGGTTCATGCCGGCCTTGAGCAGCCGGTGATAGGTGTCGATCAGAACGATATTGTGGTTCACGACGATGCCGGCCAGTGCCAGCATGCCCGTGCCCGTCATGATGATGGAAAAGGATTGCCCCATCACGAGCATGCCCAGCAGCGCGCCGATCATCGCCAGCACGACCGCGATGAGCACGAGGATGGTGTGGTAGAAGCTATTGAACAGCATGAGCAGCACGATGGCGATGAGGAACAGCGCCATGAACGCCGCCACGCCCAGGAAAGCCATGGACTGATTCTGGCCTTCGTCCGCGCCTTTGAATGCCACGAAGACGTTGGGCGGAAAATGCTGCGCGGCGATCCAGCCTTTCAGCTTGATCACTTCCGCGCTGGGCAGCACGCCAGGTTTCAGGTTCGCGCGCACATGAAACACGCGATGCCCGTCGATCCGCTCTATCGAGTTCACCTGCTGCGCTGCCTTCAGGGTGACGAAATTGCTGATCGGCACCATGCCGTTCGCGGTCGACACGCGTAGATCGTCCAGCGCGTGAATGCCGCGCGCGGGTGCTGGATAGCGCACGCGAATATCGACCTGTGCCGTCGAATCGTCGGGGCGGTATTCGCCGACGAGGATGCCGTCGGTGACAAGTTCCACTGCGGTGCCGATCGACGCCGCGCTTGCGCCGAAGCGGCTCGCCACGTCGCGATTGATGTCGAGATTCCATTCGATACCGGGCAGCGGACGCGTGTCTTCAAGGTCGCGCAACTCCTTCAACCCGTCCATATGGGCACGGATGGCGCCCGTCACCTGCGCAAGCTTCCCGTAATCGTCCGAAGCGACGTCGATCATCACCGCTTTGCCGGTCGGCGGGCCGCCCTGCGGTTCGCGAACTTCGACATGCACGCCGGGAATGTTCGCGGTTCGCTTGCGGATGTCTTCCAGAATCGCCTCGCCGCGCCGGCGTTCGTGGAAATCCTTAAGCTCGACCGTGATCCTGCCGACATTGTCGACGGGTACGCCGCCCTGGCTGTTCAGCGTGTTGTTCTGACCGCCGCTTGACGCATAGATCGATTTGATGCCGTCGAGGCCGGCGACGATGCGTTCGACGCCCATGACGACGTCGCGCTTTTCGGCTGCCGACAGATTGCCCCGCGCCGAGACGAGGATGCTGGCTTCCTCGGGATCCGTATCGACGAAGAATTCCGTGCCGTGATTGAAACGGACGAACAGGGTCAGCACGACCACAACCGTCGCGATGGCGGCGAGAATGACTTTGCCGGGATGGCGCGTCAGCCATTCCGCGAGATGCGCGTACCAGCCCGTGATGCCGGGAATCTCCCGCCAGTCTCCGGTCTCCGAAGCCTCAATGGCCTTTTCATGCTGCGCGTCGAACGGTGACGGCTTGCCGAACATGCCGCCGATCACCGGCAGGAAGACGAGCGCCACGATCATCGACGCGCTCAGCACGATGATGAGCGTGATCGGGAAATAGCTCATGAACTTTCCGGTCACGTCCGGCCAGAACAGCATGGGCAGGAAGGCGCCGATCATGGTGGCGGTCGCGCTCACGATCGGCCAGAACATGCGCCGCGCCGCTTCCGCGAACGCGTCGCGCGCATTGAGCCCTTCCGTCATCTTCCGCTCGGCATATTCGACGACGATGATGGGTCCGTCGACGAGAATACCCACGGCGAGCAGCATCGAAAACAGGATCATGAAATTGAGGGTCATCCCGGTGCCGTTCAGCACCAGGAAGCTGATGAGAAACGAGGTCGGGATTGCGACGCCGACAAGCAGGCCCGAACGAAGTCCCAAAGCTGCCACGACGATGATCATCACCAGGATGATGGCGAGGGCGATGGAATCGGAGAGCGAGCCCAGCTGTTCGCGGATGTCGGTCGATTCGTCGAACAGATAATTGACATGCACGCCGGGCGGCCAGGCTTTCGCCTGTTCGTCGACGAGTGCGCGCACCTTCGCATTGTTCTCGATGATGTTGGCGCCAATGCGCTTGGTCACGTCGAGCGCGATGGTCGGCTGGCCGTTCATGCGCGCATAGGTGGTCGGGTCATAGAACGTCTTGTGCACCTGTGCCACGTCGCTCAGCGTGACGGTCGCGTTGGCCGTCGCACGGATCGGCAGGTTCAACACGTCCTGAGCGGTTTCGATCACGCCGGGAACCTTGACCGCGAAACTGCCATGGCCGGTGTCGAGCAGCCCCGCCGCGATGAGGCGGTTGTTGTTCTCTATCGCCGTGAACATTTCGTTCTGTGTGATGCCGTAGCTTTCGAGCTTGGCGGGATCGATCACGATCTCCAGCATCTCCTGGCGCTCGCCGCCGAGGTCGACGTCGAGAACGCTCGGGATCTGCTTGATCTCGTCCCTGAGATCGCGTGCCAGTTTGAGCAGCGTACGCTCGGGCACTTCGCCCGACAGCGCGACGGTAATGACGGGGAACAGACTGGTGTTGAATTCCTGAACGATCGGCTGTTTGACATCCTGCGGTAGCTCGGCGCGCGCCGTCTCCACCTGGGCGCGCACGTCTTCCAGCGCCTTCTGCTTGTTAAAATTCACGTCGAATTCGAGGATGATCACCGCGAAGCCCTGATAGGCGCGCGCCGTCATCGCCTTGATGCCCTCGATGGACCGCAGATAGGTTTCCATCGGCTTGACCAACAGCCGCTCGCTGTCCTCGGGGCTGATGCCGGGATAGGGAATCTGAATGGCGATGACGGGGATCGGTATGTCGGGATCGGCTTCCTTGGGTATCGCGAGGAAGGAAGCGACGCCCGTCACGATGACGACGAGGAGCAACGCAATGACGACGCGCGTATTGTGGACAGCCCAATCGACGATGCGGGTCATGTATGCCGCCCCTCGCCCATCACCGTCTGGACGTGCTCGCCGTCCGTGACAAATTCCTGTCCGACTGTGATCACCATGACCGGTTCGGGTAGTCCGCTTACCCACATTCCGTCGGGTCCGTCGGACACGATCTGCACCGGATAGAAATGCACAACGCCGTGGTCGACTGCGCGCACACCGACGACACCGTTATCGTCGAGCACGAGAATGCCGGGTGAGATCTTTTCGGCCCTGAGTTGCTTGACGGGAATGTGGATGTCGGCGCTCACGCCGTCACGCAACTTGCCGTCGGGATTGGGCAGGTCGATTTCCATTGGAAAAGTACGCGTCGTTTGATCGGCGCGGTTGGCGACGAAACGGACCCTGCCCTGGACCGTTTCACCCGTTACAAGCGTGGCGCTTGCCGGATCGCCGGCCTTTATCCCGCCAACCTCGCGTTCGGAAATCTGGCCGATCGCGAGGAACGGTTCCGGCGCAATCAGCATGGCGCATCTGTCGCCCGCTTTCATGTAATCGCCCACATTCACATAGCGGTCGTCCACCAGGCCTGAGAAGGGAGCCCTTATCCTTGTGTTGGCCAGATCGATTTCCATTGTCCGCTGGCCGGCTTTTGCCGCTTCGAGCGCGGCGGCGGACTGGGCGACCTGCGTCTGCGAGCGGAAACCGTTCTTGGCGAGATCGAGATCGACCATGTGCTGTTCTTCGGTCTGCGCCACCAGCGCGCGCGCCTGGGCGACCTTGGCGGCGCGGTCGTTTGTCTTGATTTCGCACAGCACGTCGCCGGTTTTGACGTGGTCGCCTTTTTCCACGTGCAGAGCCTGCACGACGCCGTCCACTTCGGCGCGGACGTCGACCGAATGCAGCGCCTCGGTGCGGCCGCGAATGGTGATCGTCGCGTCGCGGTTGGCGGCGGCGAGCACCTCCACGCGCACCCGTGGGATGTCGGTCGCCTTTGCCTGCGCCGTATCGCTGGCGGGTTTCGAACCGCCGCCCGGAAGCGCGCCAGAAGCCAGCCATGCGGCCACGAGAATCGTAATGACCAAGGCCGCGCGATAGCTCGGTTTCATGCGGCGCCAGAAACCCGGCTGGGTCTTCCCCCACCAGGCGCCGAGCGCTTTCAGTTTGGCCTCGAACATGGTTGCGCTCCGGCTATTCCGCCGCGTCCGCGGCGGGATGTTCGAGTTCGGCGCGATGCGCCGCGAGAAATTCCAGCAGCGCGACATAGATCGCGCGGCCCAGGCCAATTGCGAAACGCTCCCCTGGCGTCTGGACGGCCAATGAGTGCTCGGAAATCTGCGCGAGTTTTTCTTCGTTTTGCCGGATGTAGTTGTCGAGCAGGGCGCTGACCCGCTCCTGCGGCAAAAGGTGGGAGAACAGCATCGCAAAAACGAAGGGCGAGCGGTGCCGGTCCTCCGGCAGCGGCTTAAGCAGCGCAGTCAGGAACGCGGTGCGTCCTGCCGCCGTTATCGAATAGACCTTGCGATCGGGGCGTTTTTTCTGCGCTTCTTCGCGCACGGAAACGAGCCCCTCGTCGGTCAGCCGGTTCAGCGCGGGATAGATCGAGCCGAAACTCGCTTCTACGAAATGCTGGTAGCCGTCTTCTTCGAACAGCTTTTTGATCTCATAGCCCGTGGCCTCGCCACGCGTGAGCAGACCCAGGCAGATCGTGCGGACGTCCATGCTTTGCCCCGAGACACGTCTAAAATTCCGTCTATATCGGGCCGATATATAGCCGAAGCGTTAAAATTCAAGATCGATTTGGGCAAATCGAGCCGCGTTCCGCGCAACCCTGCTCTGCACGGACAGGATCGATCGGAACTACAAATTCAGCCGGACGGAGAGCGACCCTAGCGTAAGGACGGGGCCGCGCCGCTATGCGTCACCGGCGCTACTGGCAATTGCCCTGGTACGTGTAGCCCAGTTCTCTGCCTGAGTTGGATTTGCAATCCGTTTTTTCCATGCCGTTCAACACTCTTGTCGTCCGGTCTATATAGATCGTCGTGGTGTCTTCGCCCTGCGAAAACAGGCAGCGGCCGCGATCGACATCCCAGACATAATTGTTGTTGTAGACCGACCATCCCTTTGCATCGACGTCGAACGTCCCGACAAAGCGGCGCTTGGTGTCAAAGGAGAAAGAGGAAGTGTCCAGAGGTGTTTTCGTCCATTGGCACTGCAGGAGATGCGTCGCGCCGGCCGATCCGGCAGAAACCAATGCACCGAGCAGTGTCGCGCAAAAACCAAGACGTCGAAACATGTTCGCTCCCCCCGAACGGCGCAGGAACGATATTCGCCTGACAGTTGCGGATGCAAGACTTCGTTCGAGGACGCTGTTGATCCATTTTGGGCGCGCGGTACATTGAGCTTGCCAAGCATGCTGCACCGTTCCGTATCTTAGCGCGTTGGGGACTTTTCATGTCCGAGTGATCGTCTCCAGCGACGATCGTCTGATTTGCTTCGCCGGCAATTTCCCGCCTTTCGGCTTTTCGAGGATATGCCATGGACAGATCGCTGGCTGAGGCGGCGCGCAAGGAGTGGTTTCTTGGCGCGAGTTTCGCCACCTGCGCCGCATTTTTTCTCTATGGAAGTTCTTTCTGGAACGGATCGCAGAGCGCCCTGCTGCTGGCCTTTGTGTGGTTGTTCGTGACTGTGCTGGGCTCGACCCTGTCCGTCGTGCGCCATGCCGAGCATCTTGCCGAACTGCTGGGAGAGCCTTACGGCACGCTTATTTTGACGTTGGCGGTGACCGCAATCGAGGTGGTCAGTATATCCGCCATGATGCTACGTGGCGCGAACCATCCGTCGCTCGTGAGCGACACCGTTTTTGCCGTCCTGATGATCACGCTCAACGCGATGGTAGGCTTAACCCTCATCATCGGCGCCTGGCGGCATCGCGAACAGCAATACAATCTTCAAGGCGCCAATGCGTATCTGGGCGTCATCATTCCGGTTGCCGTGCTCGGCATGATTCTGCCCAATTTTACCCAGACGACACCTGGTCCGACGCTGTCGTCCGCGCAGGAAACTTTTCTGGTTCTGATGTCGATCGCCCTGTACGGAACATTCCTGGGGATCCAGACCGGCCGTCATCGCGGCTATTTCACGCTCATTGAGGGGAAGAACTCCGAGCGCAGTTCCCGAGCGGACAGCCGGGCGCATTCGCTTCGGGGACATGCGGCCCTGTTGGTGGCCTATATGCTTCCGGTTGTTTTCCTGGCCGATGAATTGGCGCATCCGCTCAATTCGCTGATCGACATGTCTGGCGCGCCGAGTGCGTTGGGAGGAATTGCGATCGCCGTGCTCGTGGCGACGCCCGAGGCGATCGGCGCAATGCGCGCGGCGGCCAAGAACCATTTGCAGCGATCCGTCAATATTCTTCTGGGCTCGGTGCTGTCCACCATCAGCCTTACAATTCCCACCATGATCGTGATCAGCCATTTTACCGGACAACCGATCATTCTGGGATTGCAGCATGGAAACCTGGTGATGTTGGTCCTCACCCTGACGGTGAGCGTCGTGACGTTCGCGAGCGGACGAACAAACGTCCTGCAGGGCGTCGTGCATTTCCTGTTGTTTCTGGCGTATCTGCTGCTTGTTTTTCAGGGATGACCGACCCGCACCTACATGCGAACCGCATTGAATAGGTCGGCTGCTGTCGCCTGTCAGATGATCTCGATGCGGTCGACCTCGACGCCCTTCATGCCTTGACGCGTCGAAAAGCGGATGCGCTGCTCGGGGGCCAAAACAGAAATGCCCGAACGACGCAATGCGCTCGCGTGCAGATACACATCGCCGCTGCCGTTCTCCGGCATGACGAAACCGAAGCCCTTCTGGTCGTTGAAAAATTTAACTTTGCCTTCGACCATGGGGCCGCTTGGTCCGCTGTCCCGGTCCCGATGACCACCGAATCTATCGCCGCCGCCGAAGCGATCGCCGCCCCCAAATCTGTCGCCGCCGCCGAACCGATCGCCGCCACCAAATCTGTCACCGCCGCCAAACCGGTCCCCACCGCCGAAACGGTCGCCGCCCCCGAATCTGTCGCCCCCCGGACGGGGGCGCCGGGGCGGCGCAGGCTCGGCTGTGCTCGTGTCGATGCTGTGCACCGCGACGACCTGCAGACCGCGGGGCGAATCCTGCAGGTCGCACACGACCGTCGAGCCGGGCTGGACGTCAGGCACGCCCAAAGGCGCCAGCGCCGACGCATGGCAGAAGGCGTCGCTGCCGTTCTCCAGGGTGATGAAGCCATAGCCTTTTGTGGTGTTGAACCATTTGATAGTGCCCTTCGCGGAAGCCATCGCGAGGGGGCCCGACTCGTTACCGCCGAAATTTGCCATGAGGTCGCCGATGTCACTTTGCCGGTGCCAATCGAAAACACACGCCCTGCTCGTCCGGCCACCGATCAGGCGCGTTGGGCCGCCATCATGCCTGCAACCGCGGCCCAACCGCAACAGGAAATGGGGATGTTCGTTTCGCCGACCGCGGGGCGCCCGCGCGGTTCTTCACGAACTCCAGGTGGTGGCGACGAATTCCGGATCTTCCTGCCGATTGCGTTCGGAGCACAGGAAATCATAGTAGCCGCAGCGTCCGCCCGGATAGGTGCGACAGATGGTGGGACGCGCCGTGTAGACCGTGCAACGGCGCTCCTCTGTGTCGAAGAAGCGACAGATGCGACCGAAAATCTCGTCTTTTTTGCGCCGCATGGCAAATTTTTCGCCATCGCGTTCGGTGGTAAATTTCTTTTTCGCGGCCCGAAATCCAAGGCCGAAATGTTTCCCCAGACGCTCGACATCGCGCTTGGTGAGCGGAATGAGGTCATATGAACAGCAATAACCGGGGCACTTGGCACAATTGTACATGAGACTCATGTCCGAGATTCGTCACACACGCTTAACACAATAGCTATGACCGCAACATGTTCCGCGACGCACTGGCACGTCGCGGTGTGTCGAGCGGTCCCTGGGCAGCTAACTTTTTCTGTCTAGACAGTGACTGTTCAGGCAGGTATTTTGGTGAAAATCACCAGGAGCCTCAAATTGGCCAAGGCAACAAATTTCTACAGGCCGGAGAGTTACAGCTCGTGGGGTTCCGTGGGCTATCTGCTCAAGACGGCAAGTCATCTGTTGCAGCCGTGCCTGGAGCAGGCCCTTCGCGACAGCGGCCTCACGGTCACGCAATGGAAAGTGCTGATGTGCCTGCGCGACGAGCTGGCCTTGACCTGCGCAGACATCTCGCGGGAACTGCCGCACGACAGCGGCTCGCTCACGCGCGTCGTCGATGATCTGGAAAAAATGGGTTATGTCGAGCGTCGGCGCAGCACCAGCGACCGGCGCATGGTCGCCTTGAGCATTACGCCGAAAGGCCGCGACGCGGTGGCGGCGGGCATCCCCTTCGTCGCGCAGTTGCTCAATTCGGTGCTTCAGGACCTCACGCGTGCGGAAATCACGACGTTGGTGGAGGTGCTGCAGAGGGTGATTGTCCGCTTGCGCCAGGTCGGTGCCGATGCGGAACACGGCGATACCAAAATCGGAGGGCGCTCCAGATGAAACGCAATCTTGCCGTGCTGACGTTCGTTCTGTCGCTTATGGCGTGTGTGCCCGCCGACATCACGCCGCAGCAGGTACGGCTTGCACCCGAAACGCTTGGCCTGGGAGAAGCGCCAGCTCCGCAAAGCCAAGTGAATTGGTGGCACGCTTTCGGCGACGCTCAACTCGACCATCTGATGGATGTGGCGCTGGCGGGCAATCCCACTCTTGAAGTGGCGCTCGCCCGGCTGCGCCTGGCCCAGGCGGACATGACGGCGCAGCGCTCCCAGCTATATCCGCAGGTTACGTTCGACGCGCAGGATGAACGCCAGCGCTTCAGCGAAAACTACATCATACCGCCGCCCTATGGCGGCACCTGGCAATGGATGGGCACGGTCCAGGGCAATCTTTCATGGAATCTCGACTTTTGGGGCAAACAGGCCGCCGAAGTCAGCAAGGCAAAGGACTTGCGCGCGGCTGCGCAACTCGATTCGGAAACGGCGCGGCTGGCCGTGAGCGGCGCCCTGACGCAAGCCTATATCGCGCTCGCGCGCGCCTGGCGGCTGATCGATATTGCGAAGGACGCCGAACAGGAGCAGCAGAACCTTCTTCTGCTGACGCAGCGAAGAATCGAGAGCGGTCTCGACAGCAACGTGGAGGAGAAGAAGGCTGAAGCCCTGTTCTCGAGAGCGCGCGAGAACCGCATAGGTGCAGAGGCAGCGCGTGATATCGTTGTGCACGAAATCGCGGCGATCGCGGGGCACGGAGCGGACCTATATCCGCAAATCTCGCGCCCAGCACTCGACCTCGCAGCGACTCTGCCGTTGCCTGTGGCGCTGCCTGCGGATCTGCTGGCAAGGCGGCCCGATATTCTGGCGGCGAAAGCCCGCATCGATGCTTCGGTTTCAGAACGAAAATCCGCTGCTGCGGCCTTTTACCCCAATGTCGACCTCTTGGCGTTCGCGGGATGGCAGGCCATCGGTTTGCGGCCGCTCTTCAACGCATCGTCTACCGGCTATGGCGCGGGACCGGCTATCGATCTGCCGATCTTCGATGCGGGCAAATTGCGCGCCAATTATGGCGCCGCGACGGCCGGTCTGGATGAGGCAGTAGCCGACTATAACGGTGCCCTCACCAATGCCGTCAAGGAAACGTCTGACGCTTTGTCGGAAATTCGCGCGCTTGACCGGCAGAGCGAACAGGAGCGGCAAACGCTTTCGGCGGCCGATGCCTCCTACCGTCTCGCGCAAACCCGTTACCGCACGGGCCTCGCAAACCAGCTGACGGTGCTCGACGCGGAAGGCGTCTGGCTCGCAGAACGACAAGCGGACGCAACCCTTGCCGCCGAGGGCGCCACGCAACGCGTCGCACTCCTGATCGCCGTCGGCGGCGGTTTCCAGCCCGACAAGGTACAGCCACCGCCCGCGGAAGATTCCCTCTCCTCGATCCTTCAGGTCACACCATGAGCGACATAACGCATGCACCGGATCCGCGCGAGGGCGAGCGTTCGCGCCTTCGCCGGATCGGCCTTTTTGCGATCACAGCGATCGTCGTCATCGCCGCGATTGTCTGGGGCATATACTGGTTTATTTTCAGCCGCTATTTCATCTCGACGGATGACGCCTATGTGGGCGGCTATGTCGTGAGCGTGACGAGCCGGGAACCGGGTCTGGTTCTCGCCATTCATGCGGACAATACGCAATTCGTGCATCGCGGCGATCTGCTGGTTGAATTCGATTCCGCGACAGCGGATGTGGCGATGCAGCAGGCCGAGGCTGATCTCGCGCGCACAGTTCGCCAGGTCCGCGGAACGTTCTCCAAAGCGGATGGCCTACGCGCGCAGATCGCGCAGGCGCGTGTCCAGCTCAGTCTGGCGCAAGGCGATTACAAGCGTCGCGTGGCGGCACAGGATGGCGGCGCGGTTTCGAAGGAAGACGTGGCGCACGCGCGCGACGCGGTGGCGGCAGCGACCGCCGCGCTTTCCGTCACAGGACATGGGTTGACCGAAACGCTGGCGCCTATTCAGGGCGTTGACGTAGCAAACAATCCGGATGTCCTGGCCGCCGCGGCGCGGCTGCGCAGCGCGGCACTCGTCCGCGATCACATGAAGCTTTATGCGCCCATCGACGGCGAAGTTGCGCAACGCACGGTGCAGGTCGGCACGCAGGTGGCGGCCGGCACGCCGCTCATGGCCATCGTTCCGCTGGACAGCGTCTGGGTGGATGCGAATTTCAAGGAAGTGCAGCTCAAGCGCATGCGCGTAGGGCAAACTGTCGAAATGACCACAGATCTCTATGGTTCAGGTGTGGCGTATCACGGCCGCGTCGCGGGCTTTTCGCCGGGCAGCGGCAATGCGTTTGCGCTGCTTCCGCCTCAGAACGCGTCCGGCAACTGGATCAAGATCGTGCAGCGCCTGCCGGTACGGGTGGAATTTACTCCCGATGAACTCAAGGCACATCCCCTCCGGATCGGGCTCTCCGTCTCGGTCAGCGTGGATTCGCGCGATCAATCCGGGCCGCTCATGTCGTCGCGCGTGCTCACGCCGGCGCGTGACAACGCCACACAGAGCGACGAGCATCCGATAGACGCCTTGATCGCCGGTATCATCTCGGCCAACGCCTTAGCGTCGGGCGCGGCTCGCAAATGAGCAGCGCGGGCGCGCCAGCCGCCTTGCCGCCGATGACGGGGACTGCGCTTGCCGTCACGTCGATCGCGCTGGCGCTGGGCACCTTCATGCAGGTGCTCGACACGTCTGTCGCCAATGTCGCCTTGCCCACCATCGCAGGCAATCTTGGCGTCAGCACCGATCAGGCGACGTGGGTGATCACATCTTTCTCCGTCGCCAATGGGGTCGCTGTGCCTTTGACGGGCTGGCTCATGGGGCGGTTCGGCGTGGTGCGTGTCTTCGTGTTCTCGGTGCTGCTTTTTACGGCGGCATCGTTTCTTTGCGGTGCCGCGTGGAGTCTCAATTCGCTTGTCGGCTTTCGTCTGCTGCAAGGTGCGGTCTCGGGTCCTCTGATGCCTGGATCGCAGGCCCTCCTGATTTCCATCTTCCCGGCGAGAAGCCGTTCCGCGGCGCTCGGAATCTGGTCGATCACCACTTTGGTGGCCCCGGTCCTTGGCCCAATTCTCGGGGGGTATATCTCAGATAACTACGATTGGGGCTGGATATTCTTCATCAACGTGCCTGTCGGGCTGCTTTGCGGCTATGTGTGCTGGCACAATCTTGCGAAGCGCGAGACCCAGACGCGCAAATTGCCCATCGACGTGATGGGCGTTATGCTGCTGGTGATCTGGGTGGGTGCCCTGCAGGTCATGCTGGACACGGGCAAGGACGCGGATTGGTTCTCGTCACCCCAGATCGTTCTCCTCGGTCTCACGGCGCTCATCGGTTGCGCTGTCTTTGTAGTCTGGGAATTGTCCGAGCGTTATCCGGTGGTTGATCTTTCGCTGCTTGGCAAACGCAATTTCGCGTTCGGCACGATCTCCTTTTGCCTCGGCTATGCGGTGTTCTTCGGTAATATCGTGCTTTTGCCACTCTGGCTGCAAACCCAACTCGGCTATACCGCAACCTGGGCCGGCCTGGTGTCGGCGCCGAGTGGCGTCGTCGCTGTCGTGCTGACGCCACTTTTCGCGCGTTTCATGGGAAACATGGATGCGCGGATCGGCGCCACCATCGCTTTCGTGGCGTTTGCGATTTCCTACTTTATGCGGGCCGGTCTCACGGCCGATGCCAGTTTCGGCGATTTCGTCATGCCGCTACTCGTGCAGGGCATCGCTATGAGCGTTTTCTTCGTCGCCATGATTAATATTTCGCTCGACGGCATCGAACCTGCGCGTATCCCTTCGGCCAGCGGTATCTCGAATTTCGCGCGCATCACGGCGGGTGGGTTCGCGGCATCCGTCACCACGACGTTCTGGGACAGGCGCGAAGCGCTGCATCAGACGCGACTGGTCGAAACTTTCACCGCGTTCAACCCGCAAATGCGCCAGGCGCTCGCGCAACTCCACGCGCTCGGCATTCCGGTCACGCAGAGCTATGCTCTGCTGCTGCGCAATCTGGTTAATCAAGCCTATCTTCTGGCGGCGGACGATCTGTTCTGGATTTCCGGCTGGGCCAGTGTTGCGATGCTCGGTTTGGTCTGGCTCGCCCGACGCTCCATTCCCGGTGGTACGGTCCACGCGGCCGCGGATTGAAAATTTGGTTCGACATTCGTTCTTTGCAATTCGATTAAACAGGCGTATATTTTTAGGTGGGAAGCGCTCGGCTCCAATCGCACAAAACAGGCCGATCAATCTTGATCGAACGCCATGCGGCGGAGGCGGAAAAGTGCGCAGTCATTGTCTGCGAATCGATTTTAGGTCGCGGCACGCGCTCGTGCATTTGAGTATTTCATAGTGGAACAACGTCCCGCGAAAATCGCTCCGCCGCCAGCACCTCGGCACAGGTTCCGGTTCGTCGCTTATTTCAGATCCTGCCCACGGTCGGCCAAAGGCGCCGGGCAGTCCGGTATCGCGCAGGATGAAGCGGCGCCATCGCAACTACTTTCAGATGCAACGGCGCGTGCGGCTGGCGGCGTACGTGCCAAAGTTCCCCATTGGGCGCTCATAAGCGTGACGCTATTTCTATTCGCCAATTTTTTGATCTGGTTTTTCCTCCTACGATGGGTGTGGAGGTTGTTCGTCCACTAGCATTTTGCCGCCGTGGATGGCTGGGCCCATATCCCATGAACGGCAGAAACCGGCCAAAACTGCCCTTTGACTTGCCTCCCGGAGAATGCTGCCCTTACTGCATCGCACAACACGGAGCTTCCGATTGGCTATTAGTACCCGTATCACCGAAATGCTCGGCGTCGCCTATCCTATCGTGCAGGCGCCCATGGGTTGGATTGCGCGCGCTCAACTCGCATCGGCCGTTTCGAACGCGGGCGGCATGGGCATCATCGAAACCTCATCCGGCGAACTCGGCGCGATCCGTGAAGAAATCAAAAAGATGCGCGCGCTCACCACGAAACCGTTCGGCGTGAACATCGCCCAGGCCTTCGTGCGCGATCCCGACATCGTGTCGTTCGTGATCGACCAGGGGGTCAATTTCGTTACCACATCAGCCGGCGATCCCCAGCGCTACTGCGCGGCGTTGAAAGGGGCGGGGCTCACAGTGTTTCACGTCGTGCCGTCGCTGAAAGCCGCGTTGCGTGCGGTCGACGCCGGCGTCGATGGTCTGGTGGTCGAAGGCGGCGAAGGCGGTGGGTTCAAGAATCCGCGCGATGTCGCCACGATGGTGCTGCTTCCCTTGGTTTGCGAAACGGTGGGCGTGCCCGTGATCGCCGCCGGCGGCGTGGTCGACGGCCGCAGCATGGCAGCCGCCTTCGCGCTCGGCGCGGAGGGCGTCCAGATGGGCACGCGCATGGTCTCAGCCGCTGAGTCGCCCGTGCACGACAACTGGAAACACGCCATCCTCGACGCGCAAGAGACGGACACTGTATTTCTCAACCGGTTCGGACCGGGACCGGGGCTGCGAGCCCTGCGTACGGAACGCACGACGCGGCTCGAGAAAGAGCCGGGGGAAAACATCATGGGCGAATTCAGGAGCGCGCTCGCGCTCTATTTCCGTGGCGATATGGAAGCGTCCATTGCCCTGTCAGGGCAGGTGGCCGGCCGTATCCACACCGTCAAGCCTGTGGCGCAGATCATCGCGGAAACGATGGCGGAATTCGAAAGCACTATCGCTTCGCTCGGCGCCCGCTATGCGTCGAAACAGGGGTAAATCTCCAAATGCCGATGCTCGACCGGAATGGCGTCAAAATCCATTACGAGGTTCATGGCGCAGGTCCCGCCATTCTTCTCACCCATGGCTATTCGTCCACGGCCGAGATGTGGGCGGGCCAGATCGAGTCCTTGTCGCGCGATCACAAGCTGATCCTGTGGGACATGCGCGGACACGGGCAATCGGATTATCCCGCGGAGCTGTCGGCCTATAGGGAGGCCGCGACGGTCGCCGACATGGCGGCAATCCTGGATGCGGCAGGCGTCGAACGCGCCGTCATCGGCGGCCTTTCGCTCGGCGGTTACATGTCGCTCGCTTTCCATCTCGCGCATCGCGAACGCGTGCGCGCGCTGCTTATCATCGACACAGGACCGGGGTTCAGGAACGACGAGGCTCGCGAGGCGTGGAACAAAACCGCTCTCGCGACGGCCGAACGCTTCGAAAGCGAGGGCCTGGGATCCTTGTCTTCCTTGAGTCCGGAACGAGCGCGCAGCACGCACCGTTCGGCCGCGGGTCTGGCACTTGCCGCACGCGGCATGCTCACGCAACGCGATGCGCGGGTGATCGAGTCGTTGGGCGGAATCGAAGTGCCGTCGCTCGTGCTCGTCGGCGCGGAAGACAAGCCGTTCCTCAAGGCCGCCGACTATATGGCTGCCAAGATTCCGCAGGCGCGGAAGATCGTCATTCCCGCTGCAGGCCATGCAGCGAATATCGACCAGCCCGAGCCGTTCAACCGTGCCGTGCTCGATTTTCTGCGTGCCTGCGAAGGCCAGGCCTGAAAAGCGGCAGCCCGATGGACCCTTCTCCTTCGTCCGTTGAGTTGACGATCCTCATGCCTTGTCTCGACGAGGCGGAAACGATCGCTGTCTGCGTGCGCAAGGCGCGCGGGTTCCTCGCGCGCACCGGCACGGCGGGCGAAGTGCTCATTGCCGACAATGGCTCCGGCGACGGTTCGCAGGCGCTTGCCGTGGCGGAAGGTGCGCGCATCGTCGCCGTGCCGGAACGCGGTTACGGCGCGGCATTGCTGGGCGGTATCCATGCGGCGCGCGGGCGCTATGTCATCATGGGCGACGCCGACGATTCTTACGATTTCGCAGCGCTCGATGCGCTGCTGGCGCGGCTGCGCGACGGCGCGGACCTCGTGATGGGAAACCGCTTTGCGGGAGGCATCGCCGCGGGCGCCATGCCCTTTCTGCACCGTTATCTCGGCAATCCGGTGCTGTCTTTTCTGGGCCGCCTGTTCTTCAAAGTGCCGGTCGGCGATTTCCATTGCGGATTGCGCGGCTTCTCCCGCAACGCCGTGCTGGGGCTCGGCCTGCATTTCACGGGCATGGAATTCGCCAGCGAGATGGTCGTGAAAGCGCAGCTCGCGAAACTCAAGATCGAGGAAGTCCCGACGACCCTCAAGCCCGACGGCCGTTCGCGACGACCCCACCTGCGGACATGGAGGGACGGCTGGCGGCATCTTCGCTTCCTGCTGCTGTACAGCCCGCTTTGGCTGTTCATCTATCCGGGATTGTTTCTCGTTGCCGCCGGCCTCGCGGGCTCTGCGCTGCTTGCGGCGGGCGCCGTACGCATCGCACCCGCCATCGTGCTCGACATTCACACGCTGGTCATTGCGTGTTTTGCGATTCTGATCGGCGTGCAATTGGTGGTGTTCGGTGCGCTGGCGCGGCGTTATGCGACTGTCGAAGGAATTCTGCCGCCGGGAAACCTGTCCGAATTCGTGCTCGGCTTCACCCTCGAACCCATTTTGCGTGCTGCCCTGGTGATTTTTTTGGCCGGCGCCGCAGGTTGTGGCTGGGCGGTATTCCACTGGGTCGGTTCGGGCTTCGGTCCCATACTCTACAATGGCGTGATGCGGGTCCTGGTCGTATCGCTCACCGCGGTCGCGGTGGCGATTCAGCTGGCGGCGGCGGGATTTCTTGCCTCGGTGTTTGCGCTCAGGCGTCCAGGCGCCTGATCACCCCGCCTTCGTCACGACGAGCAGCAGGTTCGACACGATCCCGAGCAGTCTCACGCCGCCGATGCGCCAGCACGCCTCAGGCCCAAGTCCGGCGCAAATCGCACGCAACTCGCCCACCGACAACAGATTGAGGTTTTGCTCGTCGGCAAAGAATTCGCGGCCGGTCGCACTAAGAAATCTGCGGAATTCCCGTTTGGGCAACCAGTGCAGGAGCGGCAGGATGGTATGAAACTCGACGGGAAACCAGCGATTGGGCGTGGTGATAAACACGCCCTTGCGGGCGACGCGGACCGCCTCGGCGACGAATTTCGCCTGTTGCGCGTGCGAGCCCACATGTTCGAGAACCGCGCTCGAATGCACATAGTCGAAGGCCCGATCGGGAAACGGCAGGTCGCGTCCGTCGGCGTGAACGAATTTGACGCCGGGATAGGCGTGTTCGAGAAACGCGGCGCCGTCGTCGATCCCTACCGCCGTGATCGCCGATTTTTGCGGATACCAGCATTCGAGATAGTTGGAATGATCGTAGGAACGGTCGCTCGTGGCTCCGATGTCCAGAATCGTATCGGCGTCGCCGAGCCCGAGACGCAAAAAGGCGCCATACATTCTCTTGCGCTGATAGCCGGCAATCCGGATAGGCAGCGATCCTGCGGCGGCGACACTGTACTGCGCATTGGGCATCCCGGCCCCAAACCCCGATCGAAGCGCGGCGAGATAAACACGGAAGTCCGCCCGGCTCCAAGGTGGAATTGCGCTTCAGGCAGGTTTGGATAGGCTCGAAAGCTGCCGCCAGACGGGAGCAGGGGGCATGCTGACATTGTGGGGTGTGGGTGCGGTGGTCGCGGGATTTCTGCTCCGCTGGAATCCGCTGCTCGTGATCGCCGCGGCTGCCCTGATCACCGGACTCGCCGCAGGATTGGGGCCGCTGGAAATCCTCGCCGCGTTCGGCAAGGCGTTCAATGAAACCCGCTATGTGAGTGCGGTGTTTCTCGTGTTGCCGGTGATAGGCCTGCTCGAACGCTACGGTCTGCAGCAGCGCGCGCACCTGCTCGTCGCGCGGGTGGAGACGGCAACGGCGGGTCGTCTGCTCCTGGCCTATTTCGTGCTCCGCCAGCTCACGGCGGCGGTGGGCCTCACGTCTCTGGGCGGCCAGGCGCCGATGGTGCGGCCCCTCATCGCGCCCATGGCGGAAGCGGCGGCGGAGCGACGTCTGGGAACATTGCGCGATAAGACCCGCTGGCGCATCCGTGCCCATGCGGCCGCGGCCGATAACATTTCGCTCTTTTTCGGCGAGGACATTTTTCTGGCCGTCGGCTCGATTCTGCTCATCAAAGGTGTCCTTGAGCAAAGCGGCGTCATCGTGCAGCCGCTGGCATTGTCGCTGTGGGCGATCCCCACAGCTCTTTTTGCACTGGCGATACATGGTACGCGCCTCCTGCTGCTCGATCGTCGTCTGGCCAGCGAAAATGCGATGCCATCGGAAACCGGCCATGATCACGCTTGAATTCGTCTATGTGTTCGCGGGCCTCGTCTTCGCGGCGATCGCGGCTTTGAGCGCCCGCGACCGGGGCAATCCCAGGCGCTTGGGCAACGCCGCCTTCTGGGCATTGCTGGCCGCGAGTTTTCTCTTCGGCTCGCGTTTAAGCGATATCGGCAATGGCGTTCTCGTGCTGGGGCTGGTCGTGCTGGGTGGCTCCGGCGCGCTGGGCAAGGGCCAGCCGCAATCGACCGGGCCGGAGGAACGCGAAGCAAGCGCCACGCGCCACGGCAATCTCCTCTTCGTTCCGGCACTCATCATTCCGGCGACCGCGCTTCTGGGAACGCTTGTGCTGAAGAACGTTTCCTTCGACGGAGTCCCGCTCATCGATGCGAAACAGGCGACGCTTATCTCGCTCGCGCTGGGTGCTGCACTCGCACTTGGTATGGCGATGCTGTGGCTGAGGCCGTTCGTCACGGCGCCGTTCGAGGAAGGCAGGCGTCTTGCCGACGCAATCGGTTGGGCCGCGATTCTTCCGCAGATGCTCGCCTCCCTGGGTGCGGTATTCGCGCTGGCCGGCGTCGGACATGCGGTCGGACAACTCGCAACGGATTACATGCCGCTCGATAACCCGCTCGCCGCCGTCATCGTCTATTGCATCGGCATGGCGCTGTTCACTGCCGTCATGGGGAATGCGTTCGCCGCATTTCCGGTGATGACCGCGGCCATCGGCCTGCCCATCGTCGTCTATAAATTCGGCGGCAATCCCGCGATCATGGGCGCGATCTGCATGTTGTCGGGTTTCTGCGGCACGCTGACGACGCCCATGGCTGCGAATTTCAACATCGTGCCGGCGGCTCTGCTGGAATTGCCCGATCGCAACGGTGTGATCCGGGTTCAGCTGCCTACCGCGCTGCTGCTGCTGCTTGTCAACACCGCGCTCATGTATGTTCTCGTCTTTCGTTTCGGAGGTCATCGCGGATGAACCATTTGACGGCCGATGTCGCCTCGCATTTCGCGCGCACCGCGCTCGGCCATGTCACGCGCGAGTGGCCGAACAAGCTCGATCATGTGCTGAGCGGGCCGGACGATGTGCAATCGCCCCGCGCGCTGCATCCCATCTTCTATGGCAGTTTCGACTGGCATTCCTGCGTGCATGGCCATTGGCTGCTCGCGCGGCTTTATCGCCGCTTTCCGGATCTGCCGGAGGTCGCCCGGATTCGCGCGCTGCTCGAGGCGCAATTCACGACCGAAAAAGTTGCGGGCGAACTGGCCTATCTGACGCAGCCCGCCTCGCGCGGCTTCGAACGGCCCTATGGCTGGGCGTGGCTTCTCATGCTGCAGGGCGAACTCGCGCGCCACGGCAGTGCGGCGGGACAACATTGGGCGGCTGAGCTCGCGCCGCTCGCCCGCGCGTTCCAGGCGCGCTTTGAAGCATGGCTGCCATTGGCGACCTATCCCGTGCGCGCGGGCGTGCACAGCAACACGGCGTTCGCGCTGCTGCTGGCGCTCGATTACGCGCAGGCGGTCGGCGACGCGCGCTTCGCGGAGATCTGCCGGGCGAAGGCGTGGGACTGGTACGGCGCGGATGCCGATTGCCAGGCATGGGAACCGGGCGGAGACGAGTTCCTGTCGCCCGCGCTCGTCGAAGCGGCCTGCATGAGTGCGGCGCTGGACAGAGACGAATTCGCGATATGGTTCGCGCGCTTTCTGCCGCGCTTGGCCCACGGTGAACCCGTGACGCTCTTTCTTCCCGCAACCGTCAGCGACCGCACGGATGGTAAGATCGCCCATCTCGACGGGCTCAACCTGTCGCGCGCCTGGTGCTGGCGGCTGGTTGCCGATGCGTCGGGCGACGCGGCGCTGCGCGCGCGGGCCGACGAAACAGCCGCGCTTCATTTCGCCAGCGCGCTCGATCATGTCTCCGGCGATTATATGGGCGAGCACTGGCTTGCGAGCTTCGCGCTGCTGGCGCTGGATCGCGGATTGCACTTTGACAAATCGTGACGCGTGAGGGATGCACGGGGTGGATAGCGGCCGGGAGAGTTGGCGCGTGCTCAAAAATATCAAGAAGCCCCCGGCGAAGAAGACGCCACCGCGCAAGACAAAGCCGCATCGGCGCGTACCGCTCGAAACCAAGACCAGGCCCCAGCAGCAACGCGCGCAATCGACCTATGACGCGATTCTGGAAGCGGCAGGCGAATTGCTGGCCGAGGTCGGCGTCGAGCGGTTGTCCACCAATCTTGTCTGCAAGCGCGCCGGTCTCACGCCGCCCGCGCTCTACCGCTACTTTCCCAACAAATATGCGCTGCTGAAGGAGCTCGGCGCGCTGCTCATGCAGGTGCAGGATGACGACGTCTTCGCCTGGCAGGACAAGGTGCGCGATATGCGCGGGGTGACGGTCGAAGTCGAGGCCGAACTGCGGCGGATCATCCAGACGCGGGTCAACGAGATCACGAAACGCTTTCCCGGCGGCGGCTGGGTGCTCAGGGCGCTGCGCGCGGTGCCCACGCTCTCCGCCGTGCGCATTGCGTCGCGCGAAAGCGTCGCGGAGCGGGATTTCGAGCGGCTGGCGGAGCGTTTTCCCAAGGCCGACAGGAAGTTGCTGCGTATCGCGGCCACGCTCTGTGTCGAGGTGATGTATGCCTCGACGGAATTGGTGATGGACCAGCCCGAACTCGACGCGGAGGTCATCGCGGAGGAGATTTCCTTCATGACGGCGCTTTATCTGGGTTCGTTCGGCAAGCCGCGCAGAAAAATCCGCTTGCCAGATAGGTAGTTATAGCTATCATTCTCTGTCTGGGCAGTGCGTGCACAGGGGGACGGCGATGAATCGCACACGCATTCTGACGGCGACCTGTTGCCTGGCGGCGTTGATGGTGGGGCCTCGCGCCCAGGCGCAGTCGGCGCAAGCCAGTGCCGCGAGCAGCGACACCGTGGAAACGGTGATCGTGACCGCGGAAAAGCGCAGCGAGGACATCCAGACCGTTCCCATCACGATCCAGGCGTTCACCGCGAAAACGCTCAACGATCTCGGTATCAAATCGTCTACCGATCTGGGCCAGATCACGCCCAATCTCGACATCGCCCTGCCATCGGGTGCGGGCAGCCAGCCCATCGTCACCATTCGCGGCATCGGCCTCAACGATTACGATTCCAACAATGCGGGTCCCAACGGCGTCTATATCGACGAAGTCTATCTGAGCGCGCCGGCCAGCCAGGACTTTCAGGTCTTCGATCTGAAAGACGTCGAGGTGCTCAAGGGACCGCAGGGCACGCTCTATGGCCGCAACACCAGCGGCGGAGCGATTGTCTTCACCTCCCAGAAGCCGACCGACGACTTTGCTGCCGATTTTCATGCCGATTACGGCAATTACAACACCTTCAATTTTCAGGGCGGTGTGGGCGGCCCGCTGGCGCCGGGGCTCGACGGCCGCATCGCCATGGTGGTGAACGAGGGCGGCGACTATATGAAAAACGAGCTGACGGGAAAGGACACCAACGGCACCAACAATTTTGCGGGCCGCGCCATGCTGCAATGGCAGCCCACGGGCGAACTGACCGTTCTACTCAATGTTCACGGCGGCTATCTCGACAATCTGCCGACCGAATACCGCCATGTCGGCACGCTGGTGCCGGGTTCGCAATATCCCAATCCGTTCGCGGCCACGCCCTGCACGGTGTCGCAGACCCTCGCCGGCAAGTGCGTGGATATGTTCGGTTACGGAACCTTGCCGGGATTCTGGGACGGCGAATACAACCGGACGCAAAATCTGCGCGTGCACGACTGGGGCGGCTATCTGCGTGCCGATTATTCGCCGGGCCCCGTCACGTTCACGTCGCTCACGGCCTTCACGCATAACGACCGTTTCCACCCCGAGGATTCGGATGCTGCGCCCACGCGCCTGCTGGAAATCAATTACGGCGTCCGGTCCAACACCTTCACCCAGGAATTCCGCGCCGCGCAATCGACACCGACCTACAATTGGGTGGTCGGCGCCTACTACCTTTACGAAAGCCTCTATCAGAACCAGCCGCTATTCCTGTTCCAGGATTTCGACAATTTCTTCGGCGCGGGCTCGGGCAACTATCTGGCGCAGATCGACTATGACGACAGCCACCAGGTGACCAAATCCTACGCCGCATTCGGCCAGGGCGATTACAAGCTTACCGACAAGCTCAAGCTGACATTTGGCGGCCGGTTCACCTATGAGGAGAAAGCCTTCAACTATTCGGCGGCGGATCAGTTCCAGGTCAACGGCATCGACAATTACGGCCCCATCGTTCCGATACAGGATCCTCTCACCGGACAGAATTTCTTCACCGGCAGATTGAACAATTCCGCCTTCAACTGGCGCGCGGCCCTCAACTATCAATTCACCGACGAAATGATGGCCTATGCGAGCGCGGCGACGGGCTTCAAGAGCGGCGGTTTCAACGGCAGCTTTTTGAGCTCGAGCGGGGCCGAAATCGCAAAGCAACTCACGCCCATCCAGCCCGAACATGTGACGGCGTACGAAATCGGTGTGAAATCGAACCTGTTCGACGACCGGCTGGTTCTCGACGCGGCGGGTTTCTACAACGACTATAACGACATGCAGGTGTTCACATTGATCCCGTCGCCGGTCCAGGGCAATCCGCCTCTCAATGTGCTCGACAATGCGCCCAAGGCTCATACCGACGGGCTCGATCTGCAGATGATCGGCAAGCCCGTCGACAATTTCACCGCGACGGTCAATCTCGGCTGGCTGGAAACGCGCATCGATCAATACATCGTCAATCGCGCCGCGGGCAACGGCGTCGGCCTGCCCAATTACGCGGGCAACCAATTGCCGCTCGCGCCGCATGTCTCCCTGTCGACGATCCTCGATTACCGGGTGCCGCTTACGGCCGGCGCGCTCGACTTTCAGTTCAACGCCAATTTCAAAAGCCATCAGTTCTTCGATACGTCGAACGATCCGCTCATCACCCAGAACGCCTATTGGATCGAGAATGCCCGCGTGGCTTACGCCTTCGACGATGGCAGATGGGAAGTGGCGGGTTGGGTGCACAATCTTTCCAACAAGGAATATCTGAGCGACTCGTTCGACCTGTCGAGCCCGTTCGGCCTGATCGAACAGGTCGTTGGCATGCCGCGCACCTTTGGCGTCGAGGTTAATTTCCAGTATTGACGCAGAAGAATTTCTTACCCTCCCCTTGAGGGAGGGTCGATCCGTCGAACCACGGATTTGGTCCGTGGGTAGACGGATCGGGGAGGGGTCATGTTGAAGATCATACCGGCCTCTCCAGCACCCCTCCCCGGCTCGCGCGGACTGGAGCTCGCCGACCCTCCCTCAGGGGGAGGGTAGAGTCATTCGCATCCGACGCGACCTTGCGATCCTGCTGCCGGCGATCGGCGGCCAGATCACGACGTCGACGATTCTGTTCATCGCACCGCTCGTCATCGGCGTTCTGATCAGCGCCGCCCATATGACCGAGAGTTCGGCCGGCCTCGTTCTCAGCGTCGAGATGACGGCGTCGGCGCTTACGACGCTCGCCGTCTCCGCCTGGCGCCGGCCGCATTCCCTGCGCCTCGTGGCGCTGGCAGGCGCGTTGATCGCGCTCGCCGGGCAGGGCCTTTCGCTCGTTTCGAGTCTCTATCCGCTGCTGATCGCGTCGCGTCTGGTGGTGGGCATGGGTGCCGGCATCGTGGCGGCGGAAGTGGCGGCGGTCGTGGCGCGCTCGCTCAATCCCGAGCGTTTGTTCTCGTTCCTCACCATTGCCGCGATCGTCAACGGTGCCCTCTGGCTGGCCGTTGTTCCCTATGCGTCGGGCTGGCTGGGCTATCGCGGACCCTATGCCTGCCTATTGTTCGTCGGCGCGGTCGGTGCGGTCATGCTGCGCCGCCTGCCGTCGCCGCCGGTCCGGGCCGCGGTTGCAGAACGAAAATCTGCGCCGGTCGCGCCATGGACCGGTTTTGCGGCCATGGCCGGCATGTTTCTCACCCAGCTCGGCCAAGGCTCCTTCTGGGCACTCGTGGAAGTCTATGGCGTCAGAGCGGGCCTGTCGGAGCAGATGATCGGCGGCTTTCTGTCCTTCGCCACGCTGGTCCTGCTCGTGGGCGTGTCGGGAACCGCCTGGGCCGGCGCGCGCTTCGGCCGCTTCGGGCCGCTGCTCGTCATCACGGCGGTGAACGCGCTTTCCATCCTCGCCATCGCCACGGTGAAGGATCCCACGGTCTATATCGCGGCCAATATCGTGCAATCGATCACCAATCTATCTTCCGTCGTCTATCAATTGGGATTGGCGGCCGCGCTCGATCGCTCCGGCCGTCTCGTCGCCGCCTGCACGGGGCTGCTCAATCTCGGCAATGGTATCGGGCCCAGCGTCGCGGGCTTTGTCGCCACGAATACGAGTGCCGCCATGGTGGGTCCGCTCGTCCTCGGCTTCAACGCCGTGGCGCTTGTGCTCTACGGCGCGATTGCATTGGGTGCCTCCCGCGGTCGTGTGACGCTGAGGGTGTGATCTACGCCCGCGCCGCGAACATCGCGAGCAGGCCCGCATGGGGTTTCAGCGATGACCTGTTCGCCTTCACCGCGCCGAACGCAGCGTCGGCCGCGTCCAGTGCCTGTGCGATGTCGGCATCGGTCATGGCGGCGCAGAAGAACATGTTGTGCCACGGGTGCACATAGATACCGCGTTTCACCATTTCCGTCGACCATGCATAGCCAACGCGGAAATCGGGATCGTCCTCGAACAGGATGAGCGGCATCTGCGAGGGGCCGGTCTGGCGCAGCGAAAAGCCGTGACGATCCGCCAGAGCATTCAATCCCTCGCGCAACGCGCCGGAGAGGCGGATCGTCTGTTCGAGATAATCCGTGTTGCGGATTTCTTCGAGGGCTGCGATCCCCGCCGCCATGGGCACGGCCGCAAACCAGAACGAGCCCGTCACGTAAAGCGAAGCCGCAGCCACGCGCGCCTTTTCCGCACCGAGAAGTGCCGAGATGGGATAGCCATTGGCGATCGATTTTCCCCAACAGGAGAGATCAGGCTGCACGCCGACCAGCGACCAGCTGCAATCGCGCGCGAGGCGAAATCCCGCGCGCACATCGTCGACAATGAGGAGCGCATCCCGTTCGTCGCAGATTTCGCGGGCCCGCCTCGCATAGGCTGGATCCGGCAATTGCTGGTCCACGAAGGCGTCATGCTTGATGGGCGAGGCGACGATGCAGGCGAGATCGTTGCCCGCAGCGGCCACGGCCGCATCCAGGCTCTCCACATCGTTGTAGGTGCACGTGACGATGTGGGCGCGGTCCTCGGCGGCGACGCCCGACGGGATCGGCGTGCACCAGGGTGCGGCGCCGTGATAGGCGCCTTTGGCCACGACAATCTTGCGTTTGCCGGTGTGGGCGCGCGCCGCCATCACGGCCATCGTCGTGGCGTCGGTGCCGTTCTTGCAGAACATCGCCCAGTCGGCGTGGGAGATCTGCGCCACGAATTTTTCGGCGAATTCGACCATAACCGATGAAGGGCCTGTCAGCGCGTCGCCCAGGGCCTGCTGGCGCGCGGCCGCTTCATCTACTTTTTTGTTGCGGTAACCCAGAAGATTGGGGCCATAGCCGCACATGAAATCCAGATATTCGTTGCCGTCCACGTCCCACAGCCGGGCGCCGTCGGCGCGGGCGAAGAATTGCGGATAATTGTCGGGCAGCAGCGCCACCGATTCATGGCCGTACATGCCGTTGGGAATGACCTGGACGGCGCGTTCGCGCAGCGCGCGATCCTTCGAATTGGCCAGCGTCATGCGGCGCGTCTCCTGAAACGATAGCTTTAACTACCATATTAGGCCGGCATGGAAAAGAAAAGGCGTGTTGGAGAATGCGAAATGCCGGGTGGCACCGGAGCGCAGGAATGCGGCAACTCGAACCATATTTTCGTTGTTATCGGACACGACACGATTTTCGACATTTTGCGGAATGGGATCGTGAAGACGTCTTGATGTGAAAGGCGCTCGGCAGAAGCCGAAGGCGCGAACCGGGATGGACCACGACAAATGTCGAGATGCCGGCGAATAAAAAGCGCCGCCGGGATTTCGTGGTTGATAATAGACCAAATTGGTTATAGTGTCAACCGCGAAATTCTCCCGGCTCGCCGGGACGCTCTTTGACATTGTGAAAAACCAAACTCTGCGCGGCCATCAGCCGTGGCGTCGTCGCGTGCCCACTTCGCAAGATTCCCTGAGAAAATTCCCTCAGCTGAGGGAATAACAGGGAATTTCCATGGCCGGTTCGGGGCTCCACCACGAGCGCCGCATTTCCGGTCCGTTTCTGTATACAGAAACGCCTTTCTGTTTACAGAAATTGGCGGCGCTTGCCGGAACGCTGTTCGGAGCCCGCGCCTGTTTTTCCCTGTTAATTTTATTCCCTGATAAATTCCCTGTTAGCAGGGAATTCGTTGCCGGAAAGTTCCGCCGATTTGTTCCCTGTTAAATTCCCTGTTGGCCGGGAATTCGATGCCGGGAAGTATTCACGATATGGCGTGCAGGGCGGAAGCGGCTGGCGCTTGCGCAGCTGCGGCGGTGTCCGGCCGGCGCACCTGCACCGGCAGGTTGGAGAGGAACTGATCCGTGCAGGCGCGCCACGAGCGGGTGAGTGCGTAGGCGCGGCAATCCGCGCGTGGGATGTCGAGCGCCCTGAGGCAGGCGGCGCGCAGATCCTCGTTGAGCGCGGCAATCGGCGCTTCGCCGATCACGTCGCGCGGCCCCTGCACCGGGAACGCCGCCACCGGCACGCCGCAGGCCAGCGCCTCAAGCATCACCAGGCCGAACGTGTCAGTCTTGCTGGGAAATACGAATACGTCGCTCGCCGAATAATGACGCACGAGATCCTCGCCCGTCTTGAGGCCGAGGAACTGCACTTGCGGATAGGCGTGCGCGAGACTCGCGCGCGCCGGTCCGTCGCCGATCACGAGTTTCGTTCCTGGCAGGTCGAGGGCGAGAAACGCTTCGACATTTTTTTCCACCGCGATGCGCCCGACATAGAGCCAGATGGGTCGCGGGAACGGCAGTGTCGCATCCGCGAGCGGACGGAACTGTGTCACGTCCACGCCGCGCGCCCAGAGCCGCACATTGCGGAAGCCCTGCGCTTCGAGTTCCTGCTTGAGCGCCGGCGTCGCCACCATCATTGCCGTGGCCGGGCTGTGGAACCAGCGCAGCAGGCGATAGACGAATGTCCTGGAGATGAACGGGAATCGCGCATGCACATAATCGGGAAAGCGGGTGTGGAACGAGGTCGTGAACGGCACCTTGCGCCTGAGGCAGATGGCGCGCGCGCTAAGGCCGATCGTGCCTTCGGTGGCGATGTGGATCGCGTCGGGCCTGAATTCGTCGATCATGCGTTCGAGGCTGCGGCGCGGGAACACGGCGAGCCGGATTTCGGGATAGGTGGGCAAGGGCAGCGTGAAGCGGCCGGCGGGCGTCGCGTAACGCACTTCGCAGCCGATCGATTCCAGGTCGCGGCCCAGCGTCTCCAGCGTGCGCACCACGCCGTTGACTTGCGGCGCCCAGGCATCGGTGAGGATCAGGAGCTTCAGCAAAGGTCGCGCGGACGAGGGCGCTGCCACCCCTTCGCCCGTCACAGAGTCGGACTCAGGCGGGAAGGGCTGCGGCGATGTCGTCTTTGGCGGCGCCCAGGGCGATGGCCTGGCGGTGAGCGGCTGCACTTGCCCAGCAGAGAATCTCCAGATTTCCCTGCCTATCTTCGACAAGCGCGGTGCAGCTTTCAACCCAGTCGCCATCATTGAGGTAGAGGACGCCGTCGATGGTCTTGATTGCCGCGTGATGAATATGGCCGCACACGACGCCGTCGAAGCCCCGCGCGCGAACTTCATGCGCCACGGCGCGTTCGAACCGGCAGATGTATTCGAGCGCATTCTTCACCTTTTGCTTCAGATAGCCGGACAGCGACCAGTAATTGAGCCCAAGGGTGCGCCGCGCGACATGGCACCAATCGCTGAGCACGAGCGCCCAGGCGTAGGCCCAGTCGCCCAGATGGGCGAGCCATTTGGCATAGGCGATCACGGCATCGAAACGGTCGCCATGGAGCACGATAAAGCGCTTGCCGTTGGCGGTTTCGTGGACCGCTTCGCGCAGGATTTCCACGCCCGCAATGAAGCGCCCGCAATAGTCGCGGAACATCTCGTCGTGATTGCCGGGCACATAGATGACGCGGGTGCCTGTGTCGATCTTGTGCAGCAGGGCTTCGAGAACGCGATTGTGCGCCTCCGGCCAGAACCAGCGCTGCCTGAGCCGCCAGCCGTCGACAATGTCGCCGACGAGAAAGAGCGTGTCGCAGGAATTGCGGGCGAGGAAATCCGCCAGCAGCTCCGCCTTGCAGCCGCGCGTGCCCAGATGGACGTCGGAAATGAAGATCGTGCGGTGATGACGGATCGGGCGATTGGGTTCGCGTGGGCTCCCGCGGCCCGGCGCGCGCGGCATGGCGCTGCGGGCGCGCAGGACATCCGGCAGACGCGTTTTTCGTTCTCCAGACCAGGCGATCTCGGCCATCGGGCAACCCTCATACGGCGCCCCACAGCCCAGCCTCGGGCGAATCGGGGCGGCACTTCGACCGCACCTGCGTGCCCGTCAAACACGGCGGCCGTGTTGCGGTTTCGTTATCGTTTCGTGAATCCCGCACGGGTAGGCAGCATGCTTAACGCTTATTGCGATGCACACAAAATGAGCAGAGAAAGCCGCAAAGATCGGCAGAAAACCTATGGTTTCTCTGGGTATTTTATTTTTATTCGGCGCGCAAAAACAGTGTTGCACTGCAATGTGGGAACTGCCATAGTTCGGTTGCGCGGCGTTGTGGACTTGCTTCGCGACGCCGCCGCCCTTCCTGGGCGTTTCCTCCCTGAACTTGGCCGCTCCTTCGGGGGCGGCCTTTTTATTTCAGGGCATCATTCCGCAGCGTGGGCGACAGGCGCGGGCTGCGAGACCGGTATCGCAATCAATTCTTTCAGAGCCAGGGCGATCCTCTGGCGTATTTCGACGAAGCGAGCGCCACGCGCGATGCGCTCTTCGTCCAGATAAAGCCCGCGATTGATCTCGATCTGCAGTGCATGCACGCCCGAACGCGGGCGGCCGTGGAGCTGGGTCGTATAGCCGCCGGCATAGGGTGTGTTGCGCGCCACGCTGAAGCCCTGGCGCTGAAACGCGCGCTCGGCGGCGAACGTCACAAGCGCGGCCGCCGAAAGGCCGCAACGATCGCCCAGCACGATATCGGGCGCCGCTGCGCCGGACGGCATGGAATGGCAATCGACGACCACCGCCGTGCCGAAACGCATGCTCGTTTCCTCCACGAGGCGCGCGAGTGCTGAATGATAAGGGCGATAGAGGCACCGGATGCGCTCCTCCGCCTCGCTGGCCGCGAGCTTGTCGCGATAGATCTCCACGCCGTCGCGCACGATGCGGGGGATCACGCCCAGTCCCGCGTGCACGCGCGGACTGGCGCGGTCGACCGCGAACGGCAGCGGATCTTCGAACATCGCCTGGTCGAGTTCGGCGGGCGCGCGGTTCGCGTCGAGATAGGCGCGCGGAAAGCGGGCGGTCAGGAACGGCGCGCCGCATGCCGCGGCCGCGGCGAACAGCTCGTCGACGAAGGCGTCTTCCGAGCGCCGCAGATGGGTGGGATTGAGCCGGCTCCGTTCGACAAAGCTCGCGGGATAAAGCCGGCCCGAATGGGGCGACGCGAACACGAAGGGCGCGCGCGGCTCGCGCGGCTGCGTGATCCGGTAAGGCTCGGCGAAAAGTTCCGCCAGCACGGGATCAGGCAATGGCTCTGGCGACAGGTCCGCCATAGGAAGGTCGCTCATGTCGTGTCCGGCCGCGCCATCGCGGCGGGGGCGATCAGTGGACCATCAAGCAAGGCGCGGGAGCAAGCCTTGCCTCCGCGGCAAAGGCTTCTTCCCACAGGCCGTCCGCATTTACCGGCGGTGCGTTATGAGGTTAAGTCGCACCGGTGCGGTGGATTTGAAGTTCCCAAGAGCGGCATGGCACTCCCATCTGGGAACTTCAAATCCGAGAACCGCACCGGAATGAATAGATTGCTCGTGTGGCTCTGAATCCGAAATTCGCTGCCGGCATTGCCCCGAGATAGGGCGAATTTCGGATTCGCCACACGAGGGGGGAATCGATGGCGCGTATCCTTCTGGCCGAAGACGATGAATCGCTGCGCCGGTTCCTGGCGGCGGCGCTGGCCAAGGCCGGCCATGAGGTGAGCGATTTCGGCGACGGCATGGAGGCCTTTGTCTGCCTCCAGACCCGCAGTTTCGATCTTCTGGTGACCGATATCGTCATGCCCGGCATGGACGGCATCGAGCTCGCCAAGCGCGCCGCGGAAATCGATTTGGGCCTCAAGATCATGTTTATCACAGGCTTTGCCGCTGTGGCGCTCCATCCCTCGTCCAATGCCCCCCGGCAGGCCAAGGTACTGTCAAAACCGTTCCATCTGCGCGAGATCGTGCAGGAGATCGACCGCATGATCGCCGCGTGAGGCGCGGGTTCGGAGCGGGCGGCCTTGCAACGCCGCCGGGCCTGACGCTATACCGTCGGCCCCTTCGAACGGCGGGCGCGTAGCTCAGCGGGAGAGCACTACGTTGACATCGTAGGGGTCACAGGTTCGATCCCTGTCGCGCCCACCACCCTGAAATCAAAGGATTTTTCTTGATTTTTTTGATCCGCCCTTTTTGGCTGGCTTGAGAGTATTTTGAGAGTATCAGTGCACAAAAGATCGCGATTTGTGAGGTGATTGAGATCCCGCAGGTACTCCTCGATTGTCGTTTTGGCTGCCGCCAGAAATCGCTTGTCGAATTTCGTGTACCGATCTGTTGTTCGAAAATCAGGCATCCGATGCCCCAACTGGAACGCCAATTCTTCGCGCGAAACGCCACGCGCTCGTAGTTCCGTCGCCATCTTATGGCGGAGCGTATAAGGGGTAAATTCTGGCATACCCAAGTCTATGCCTCTGCGTCTGAACGTGTTTCTCACGGACCGAACTGCTTCTCCGTTGTGCGTGACATAAGGCTGGCAATCGTTTCCATCCGTCCAGATGTTCAGCCACCGCTCCAGGGTAGATGTGATTTGCAATGTAGGACGACGCTTTTTCGTTTGTCTGCGTCCTTTAGGATTCATTTCGATTAACCCCCGCGTTTGATCAATCTGGCCCGGCGTGAGCTCCAGGATCGCAGCAGGACGAGCAAGGGTGTTTAGTGCCAGCAATGTGTAGCGGAACACATGCTCTGCCTGATCACTTTTGAGACTATCGAGAAATGCCGCGAGCTGTTTGTCTGTTGGTATCCACTCCCGCGGCATCGGCTCCGGTAGACAAATGCTGCGGCAGAGACACGCTTCGAATTTCTCCATTCTTGGATCATCGAAAGCCAACCCTGATCAAGACCAGCGACTGCCGACAGATCGACATGACGACGCTGGAACATACAATCAGCTACGCAACGAGCTATGCTCTATCACAACAGAAGCAGGATGATGGCTGGCTCATTGTCCTGCCTGATCAACGCTTGCCAAAGCGGCTTAGCTATGAATCACGCGCTCAAGGTTTTCCTACAAACCCGTATGCGCGTTCACGCTTGTCCAAAATGTCATACCCAACGACAAGGTCGTTATCACTAATGCCATAGGCGTACGAGTAATATTTCCCGCCATTGATAGGAAAGAATCTTCCACTTGACTGAAGTACGAACGCGTGAGCGAAAATATCGTTGTAAAAATATCCAGATATCGAACCTCTGTTGTTGATGCCTGTAAAGTATGTCGTCCGCGAACCAGGAACATCGAATCTCGTTATTGTGCCATCAGGCGTACGATGAAAGCCCCGAAAAATTCTGTTTCCATCCCGGTAATCCCCCACAACGTCGCCTTGTTTATTGATCCAAGTCGCTGCTGTATAAAGTGAACCAGGCGGATCAATCAAAGTTATTGTCCCGTCCTTTGCGCGTAAGAAGCCATGACCTACTTCTTTGGCGTCGATGTCATAGCCAACCGTGACGCCCTGATTGTTAATGCAAGCCGGATATATACTATCCCCACCATCCGGAGCATTGAACGTCGTGATCGTTCCATCCGAAGCTCGAATAAATCCAACTGCCGCACCTACCGTGTAAAATGAACCTACGATGTCACCGTTGTCATTGATACCAGTAGGATTAGTGTCTCCTCCTGTACCAGCATCGAATCTCGTGACCCTCCCGTCCGTCGTGCGCAAGAAACCATGATATGCGCTGTCAGAATAATAACCTCCAGCAATGGAACTCTTGTCGTTTATACCAGCCAGATAGCTTTGACCTGATCCTGCGATTATAAACTTCGTGATAGTCCCATTGGCGTCACGCATAAAAAGACTTGTGGTGCCGTGATCGTGTCCATCAAAAGAGCCCGCTACAACACCTGCCGAATTAATCAAAAAAGCTTCTGTATTATGTCTGCCCACTTGAAACTCAGTGATCTCCTGCGCAGCGCATGTTGAGGCGCTAAGACCAACAATCAGCACCGCCAGAGACGCACGAAGCCGAAATTTATCCAAATAGAATTCGAAGGCGTTCATCGTCGCAATCCCCAAAGACGAATATATCGCGTCTGTGCTCAACCTGGTTTATTTGGCAAAGTGAATATAGCTGCCAGCATCCTGACCGACGATTGTAGCCACACCTTTAGCTGTACCCTCTGGCCGTTTCGATTTAGCTAAGAACCAATCGCGATTTTAAGGAGTTTTGCTGACTTTTTCGCAGTTTCTGTGATCTTACCCTTTCCAGAGTTTATCACGCCAACAATTCCCCATTTATCTGTAGGCAGATGATGAATGTTGAGTAAATCCCTATTTTTTCGCGCAGCTTTGCCTATAAGATATTGTTCAGGCGATGATCTGCACACGTTAGAGCTGCCAATATCGCACGCTACATAGAAACTCCAGTTGGCTCTTCCCATCCATCCACTTTGCCAATCGGCCGCAAATCGCAGACAGTCCCGACAGGTACAGGGGGAATGGCATGAGCTTCGTCACGCGCCGGAAATCGATCGACGCCATGGTGGAGGGCCATCAGCGGCTCAAACCCACGCTGAGCTGGTACCATCTCGTGGCGCTCGGCGTGGGCGCCATCGTCGGCACCGGCATCTACACGTTGACGGGCATCGGCGCGGGGCTGGCTGGCCCGGGCGTCATCCTCTCCTTCGCGCTGTGTGGCGTCATCTGCGCCTGTGCGGCGCTCTGTTATGCGGAGATGGCGACGCTGATCCCCGTGGCGGGCAGCGCCTACACCTATAGCTATGCGGTGCTGGGCGAGCTGGTCGCGTGGATCGTGGGCTGGAGTCTCATCCTCGAATACACGGTTGCGGCGAGTGCCGTGGCCGTGGGCTGGTCCGCCCATGTGGCGGAATTCATCCAGGCGGCGGGCTGGCCGTTTCCAGCGGCACTCCTTCACGGCGTCACGTCGGGCGGGCTCATCGACCTGCCGGCGGTCGTCATCTCGGCGCTCGTCGTGCTCATGCTCGTCATCGGCACGCGCGAGAGCGCCACCGTCAATCTCGTTCTCGTGGCGATCAAGCTCGCCGCGCTTGTCGTTTTTGTGATCCTCGCGGGACGCGCCTTCGATCCGGCGCGCTTTCATCCCTTCCTGCCTTATGGCATCGCGGCGCATGTGGATGCCGACGGCGTGAAGCGCGGTGTGCTCGCGGCGGCGGCGCTCATCTTCTTCGCTTTTTACGGCTTCGACGCGGTGTCGACCGCGGCGGAGGAAACCAAGAAGCCCGCGCGCGATCTCTCCATCGGCATCATGGGGTCGATGGCGCTGTGCACGCTCATCTATATCGCCGTGGCGGCGTCCGCGCTGGGCGCCTCGTCCTATCTCGATTTCTCGAAGAGCGGCGCGCCGCTGGTGCATATCCTGAGCGCGCTCGACCATCCTTTCGCCGCGCAAGTGGTCGCCGCGGCGGCGATCGTCGCGCTGCCCACCGTCATCCTCGTGCTGATGTATGGCCAGAGCCGCATCTTTTTCGTGATGGCGCGGGACGGGCTCTTGCCCCAGAACCTTGCGACCGTGCACAAGACGCGCGGCACCCCGGTGCTCATGACGCTGCTCACGGGCGTCGTCGTGGCGGTGCTCGCCGCCACGCTCAAGCTCGACCAGATCGCATTGCTCGCGAATGCCGGAACGCTTTGCGCGTTCGTCGCGGTGGCGCTCAGCCTCATTGTCCTGCGGCTGCGCGAACCGCAACGGCCGCGCGTCTTTCGCGTGCCTTTGGCATTCGTCGTCGCGCCGGTTTGCATCTTGGGCTGCGTCTATCTGTTCCTGAACGGCTTGCCGCTGTTCACGCAATACTGGTTCGTGCTGTGGAACGGCGCGGGGCTGGCGCTCTATTTTGCGTACAGCATCAGGCGCAGCCGCCTGGCCGCTCCGGCCTGACAATCCGAAACGCCGCGCGCGTCAGTTCGTCGTGGTGGTGGTCGTGGTCGTCGTGGATGCGCCGTGACCGGAATTGCAGATTGCCAGACACAGGCCGGCGGCGGCGAGGGCGCCCGCGCCGATAATCAACCCCGTCGTACCGACATCGAACCCCTGCGCCTGTTGCATGCCCGCGGCAGCACCCGGGACGAGCGGTCCCTGATCTGACGCCGGGGCCTGTTGTGGAACTGGCTGCTGTGCATCGGTCTGCGCGTACGCTGCGCTGGACAGCGTCAATGCCGCAGCCATGATCGCCGATCCGAAATTCCGTACCATGGCAATCCTCCGTGGCGCGCTGCAGCGCACTATAAGCATTACCCCATCGAAGTTGTCAACTTAAGCACCGTCGCGGCCCGCTACACGCCGTAATAGTTCCGGTACCACGCGACGAATTTGGGCAGGCCGACGCTGATGGGCGTGGTGGGTTCGAAACCGAGATCGCGGCGGCTCGTCTCGATATCGGCATAGGTCGCGCCGACATCGCCCGGCTGCATCGGCTCCATCACGATCTGCGCCTTGCGGCCGAGCGCGGTTTCGAGAAGCGCAACGAAGTCGGTCAGTTTTTCGGAACGATGATTGCCAAGATTGTAGAGCGCATGCGGCGGCGTGCCCGTGGCTGGCCTGTCGAGCGCGCGCAATACGCCCGCGACGATGTCGTCGATATAGGTGAAATCGCGCCACATCTCGCCATGGTTGAACACGCGGATGGGCTCGCCGTTCAGAATCGCGCGTGTGAAGATGAACGCCGCCATGTCCGGGCGGCCCCAGGGCCCATAGACGGTGAAAAAGCGCAGGCCCGTGGCGGGCATGCCGTTCAGATGCGCATAGGCGTGGACGATGAGTTCGTCCGCGCGTTTCGTGGCCGCATAGAGTGAATTCGGCCGCTCGACCGGATCGTCGACCGAGAAAGGCAGCTTGTCATTGCCGCCATAGACCGACGACGAACTCGCATAGACGAAATGGACCAGCGCGGGCAGGCGCTTCGCCAGTTCGAGCATCACCACCTGTCCCATCACATTGGACTGCGCATACACATAGGGATCGAGAATGGAGTGCCGCACGCCCGCCTGGGCTGCGAGATGGACGATATGCGTGATGCCGGGAAATTCATCGGCCACGCCCAGCATGGCGTCGCGGTCGGCGATGTCATATTTGCGGAAGCGAAACTCGGGATGAGCGTTTAGTGGTGCGAGCCGTGCTTCCTTCAAGGCCACTTCGTAATAGGCGTTGAGATTGTCGATCCCCAGCACGGTGTCTCCGCGGCGGAGCAACGCACCCGCGACCTGCGATCCGATGAAGCCCGCGGCTCCGGTCACCAATATCATTCGCGCCCCACAAAGTTCCGGGACCAGGCGTCCCTCACGCGGTGACGCCGCGGGCGGGTCCGCGTCTGACGCTGCGCCAGTCGCGTACATAGTGCCCGAGATTGTCGAGATAGATATAGAGCACGGGCGTGATGTAAAGCGTGAGGAGTTGCGAGAGAAGCAGGCCGCCGACAACGGCCAGGCCCAGCGGGCGGCGGGATTCGGCACCCTGGCCCAGGCCGATGGCGACCGGCAGCGTCCCCAAGAGGGCCGCCATCGTCGTCATCATGATGGGGCGGAAGCGGATGATCGCCGCTTCGAAGATCGCCACTTCGGGCGCTACGTTTTCGCTGCGCTCCCGCGTCAGCGCGAAATCGATCATCATGATGGCGTTCTTCTTCACGATGCCGATCAGCATGATCATGCCGACGAAGGCATAAAGGCTGAGCGGCACGCCAAAGATATAAAGCGTGATCAGCGCGCCCACCGCAGCCGAGGGCAGGCCGGACAGAATCGTCAGCGGATGGATGAAACTTTCATAGAGAATACCGAGCACGATATAGACCACGAATAGCGCTGCTATCAGCAATATACCCATATTGCCGGTCGAACTCTGGAAGGCCTGGGCGGTGCCCTGGAAGCTGGCCTGAACGGTGTTGGGCATGCCGATCTGGCGCGTCGCGCTCGCGATCCCGCTCACTGCGTCGCTGAGCGCCATTCCGGGCGTAAGATTGAATGAGATCGTGACGGAAGGCAGCTCGCCCAGATGATTGACGCTGAGCGGCATCGTGCCCATCGTCATTTTGGTCACCGACCGCAGCGGCACGAGCGTGATACCGTCAGAAGCCAGAACGTAGAGACGCGAAATATCCGTCGCGTCATATTGGTAATGGGGCAGCAGTTCCAGCATCACCCAATATTGCGCGATGTCGGTATAGATGGTCGAAATCTGCTCGCCCCCGAAGGCCGCGCCGAGCGCCGTCTCGATCTGCGCCGGCGACACGCCCAGCGCCGCGGCCTTGTCGCGGTCTATGTCGACATTCACGGCAGGTGCCGACAAATCGAGATCGCTTGTTACGTCCAGAAAGCCGGGCAATTGCGCCATGGCGTTCATCAGCTTGACGGCCGTGGCCTGCAATTCGGGCTGGTCGAGATCCACGAGTGTGTATTGATAGGAAGATTTCGACGACATCCCGCCAATCCGGATTGAGGGCGGATTCTGCATGTATACATTGATGCCGGGGATATGGGACAGTTTGGGGCGCAACTCTTGGATGATCTGGTCGGCGTTGAGCTGTCGTTCGCCCAACGGTTTAAGCACCATGAAAATCGATCCGGTGTTTGTGCCGGTTCTTGCGCCGCCGGCACCGACCGAGGACATCGTGTTCCGGATGTTGGGATCTTTGCTGACGATCGCGGCAATCTGCTGCTGATATTTGATCATTTGCTCGAACGAGGTCCGGTCCGAGGCTTCCGTAAAGGCGCTGATTTGGCCTGTATCCTCGCTGGGCAGGAAATCCTGGGGCATGATCTCGAACATGACGACCGTGGCCGCCACGCTCGCGAGAAAGATGGCAAAGATGAAGGGCCGGTGCTCGAGGCTCCATTTGAGCGAGCGCTCGTAAGCCGACTGAATACGGTCGAAGATGCGTTCGCTCCAATTGTAAAACCAACCATGTTTTTCGCTGGCCGCCGGCCTCAGAACCCGGCTGCACAGCATGGGCGTCAATGTCACCGACACGAAACCGGAGAAGACGATCGCCAGAACGATGGTGACGGCGAATTCGTGCAGCAGACGTCCGACAATGCCGCCCATGAACAGAACCGGAATGAACACGGCGGCCAGCGACAGCGTCATCGATAGAATGGTGAAGCCGATCTCTCTCGCGCCGTTCAACGCTGCTTCGAGAGGTTTTTCGCCCATCTCGATATGGCGCACGATGTTTTCCAGCATGACGATGGCGTCGTCGACGACGAAGCCGACGGAGAGGGTAAGCGCCAGCAGGGACAGATTGTCGAGGCTGTATCCCAGGAACGACATGCCCGCGAAGGTGCCGATCACCGCGATGGGCAGCGCGAGCGAGGGAATGATCGTGGCCGACAATGTACGCAAAAACAGAAAGATCACCATGACGACGAGCGCGGCCGCGATGAGCAGGGTTGTCTGCACGTCGGCAACCGAGGCGCGGATCGTCAGACTGCGATCGTAGAGAATGTCGAGCGATAACGAGACCGGCAGATTGGCCTTGAATCGCGGGAGAATGCTCTTGATCCGGTTGACGATATCGATGGTGTTGGAGCCGGGTTGCCGTTGAATCGCGAGAACGATGGCGCGCTGACCATTATACCAGCTCGCGACGCGATTGTTCTGTACGCTGTCGATGGCGCGACCGACATCGCCGATACGGACCGGCGCGCCGTTGCGATAGACGATGATCTGCCGGTTGTATTGCGCCGCGCTTGTCAACTGTCCGCTGGCCTGGATCAGCGTCGCCTGCCGGGTTCCGTTCAGAGTGCCGGTTGACGCATCGACGTTGGCGGCCGCCGCCGCTGAAGCGATTTGATCGATGCCGATGCCGCGGGCCGCCAGTGCATTCGGGTCCATCTGAATGCGCACGGCGAACATTTGCGATCCGTAGACGTTGACCTGCGCCACACCGTTCAACGTCGATATCTGTCGTGCCAGCAGCGTTTCGGCATAGGTGTCGACCTGCGACATGGGCAGCGTAGGGGAGTGCAGCGCCAGATACAGGATAGGCGCGTCCGACGGGTTGACCTTTCTCAAGGTCGGCGGTGCCGGCAGATTGGTCGGCAATTGCCGCGCCGCGGCCGAAATGGCCGAATTCACATCCTG